>Ga0206910_1020_pt1 | contig 36134 bp, 30 predicted proteins | sample Alteio_BWOrgHeat_77_FD_152949 | JGI IMG/M metagenome (GOLD analysis project Ga0206910, IMG submission 152949) | Enriched cells from forest soil in Barre Woods Harvard Forest LTER site, Petersham, Massachusetts, United States -... | ecosystem: Environmental > Terrestrial > Soil > Temperate forest >... | reverse complement strand
TATCTCAACTGGCAGGGAAGTAAATCATATTTTTGATTGTGCACCTGTTAATTTTCATACATATGAAAATGAAATATGCTATTTCTCATATCAAAAGTCAGGGTCAAATTTGACCCTGACATATTTTATCGGCCATGTATCCTACTGTTCCTGCGTAATAGGTTGAATGGTTCCATTTCATGATGACTTTAAAATTATTAAAGATCATCATGGCTGGGCCGCCATAGGGATTAATAATGGATGCATGATAATTATTGCTAGGTAAAAATTCACCTGGCTGTATTGTTATTCCCAGGCGTTCCCATTCTGATACTGTTTTCGTTACATCTGGTGATATGAGTTGTGAATTAATATTTGCAGGTATTATAACGGGAATAGCCCAGGGTTCACCTTGTTTCCAGCCATTTTTAGAAAGATAGTTGGCAATGGATGCAAATGAATCGGGTAGACTTTTCCAAATATCTTTATGTCCATCATTATCATAATCTACTGCATAGTCATGCCAGCTTGATGGTAAGAATTGAGGATGACCGCTTGCGCCAGCCCATTCCCCTTTGAAATTTTTTAATTGCACGTGACCATCATTTAAAATGTGCAAGCCTAGTAATAATTCATGACGAAATAATTCCGAGCGGCGATCATCATAAGCCAGGGTGGCGAGCGAATAGATGACTGGGAAATTACCCATATAATGACCGTAGCTGGTTTCTAATCCCCACAATGAAAGAATAAAACATTCATTTATCCCATAACGTTGAGCAATTTTTGCAAGCAATGCTTGATGTTTTTTCAATTCATAGCGACCCATCGTTATGCGATATGAGTCAGCGCGTGTATTGCGATATTTAATATAAGTGAGGCGTTTTTCAGGCTGAGTTCTATCTAAGCTGAGCACTTTCCAATTCGGTGAATTAAGGCCTTTAAATGCTTCATCTACAACAGCAGGGCGTATACCCTGATTAATCGCTTCAGTTCGTATTTCTTGTAAAAAAGCTTGCCAACTTTGTTTGGCAAAAGTGGGCAAGCTGAAAAAGAGGGTAGATATCAAAATAAGAATAGTGAGTTTTTTCATGAGGTCCGACCTGATTTGTTGACATATATACCCGTAGCGATTCATTTTTCCTCCTACACCTAAAAATGAAACGCTACGGGTATAGTTAATTTTAACCGCGCTGTAACGGCTTATACAAGTTAATAATCAAGCTCGAATTTTTGATTTACCCGGCTGGAAACTCTCCTGAGTGCAAGGGCGCTACACAAAAAAAATCGGATAGGGCATAATGCGCTCATAGTCAACACAATTCAATTTTTAACAGGTGAAATATTACTATGAAACATAAATATCTATTCATGATCTTAAGTCAATTATGCATGTTGCATATTGCACATGCTTCAACAACTCAGTCAATCCCGTCAGGCCTCATGTATTCAAATAAACCTATCGATAGTTTATGTTTCATGTCTGATAAAAATAAAAGTGAAATTGATTTAAAAAAATGTGGCGCAAATAAAAAAACATTTACCGTCAAGGCGATGAATCAGGATCTCAGCAAGCAAGGTTATTTGGGTTACGACTATGAAGATAAAAGTTATACACCTGCATTACATGGATATAGTTATTACAAATATTATCCGGTCAGTGAGAATAAATATTGGGTTTATACTATAAATAATTCAGGTGGTACGGGGCAATTCACAGCTGTTTATTCGGTAGAACGAAAAAACCAGAATACATTGATACTGGAAGGTATTGCAAGCGGTGACCGCTGTCTTGGCGGAATACAAGATGTATCAGAAAAATCAGGTAATTTAATCTATAGTGTTAATTTAACCGCATTTGATTTAATTGCTTCTGTGGATAAAAATACCAAATTAAAAGCATTTGATGATCTGGCTGCATGCGCTGTATGCTGTACAGCTAAATCATTTTATACCGTCGATAAAAATACTAAATCGAAATTGGAGTATGTTGAGTTAAACAAGGTATCTGACGTATCGGAAATGCCGGAACAAGGTGTTATTGAAGCTTGTTTTAATAAATTATATGTTTCTTACATTAAGGAAAAGTCTGTAAAGTTAACTCCAGAACAATTGAATTCATTTGTCAATGAATTCAAACAAACTTGTGTGAAATAGAGAAAGAGGTTAAGTCGCGCAATCTGGGCGTTGAGTTCACATCTTGAAGTGTAACGGTTATATATCCAGAAAATTGACTTTTCCAGTACTAACATCATATAACGCACCAATTAATCCTATGCTTCCATCTTGAATTAACTGATTTAAGATGGAACTCTGGTTATGTATGCTATTCAACGAATTATTAATATTAATTTTAGTAACATTATTAACAAACTCAATATTATCACTCGTTCTATGTTCTTTAGTGAAAGTTTCAGCGTCAATAGCAGGCTTAATTTTATTTAATAAATTACCTAGATGACCTTCGCTAGAGCCGTCTTTACACGCAGCTTTGATTGCACCGCAATAAGTATGTCCTAATACCATGATTAATTTTGCGCCAGCTACATGACAAGCAAATTCCATACTGGCAATAATATCATCATTGATGACATTGCCGGCAATACGTACAACAAATACATCGCCCACGCCCATGTCAAAAATCGTTTCAATCGGTACTCTTGAATCTATACAACCAAGTACAATGGCAATAGGATGTTGTTGTGAAGACGTTGCTTTAACATCATCTAACAAGCTGCGATGAATGCGTTGATCATTGATGAAACGTCTATTACCTTCTTTTAATATCTCTAAAATTTCTGCTGGTTTTAATGTGCCTTGGGTATCATATGTGGTTACATTTAAAAAATCGATATGATCATGGATTTCATAATAATTTTTAAATCCCAAAAAATTTAATGCAATTTTTCTATTAGGCGCCTGAGATTTTCGAAACGCTTTTAATACTTCTAAAATATCCTTGTCTATATATTTAGTGTATCGTGCATCTATGATCAAATTCGTATTTGCAGGAATTTGATCCAATTCTCTTATCAGTGAAGCTTTACTGAGAAAAGTCATTTGCTGAGGTAGCATGATACGTTTGATGATACCAACAGGATGCTTTTCGACAATGATATCAAGTTTAATTCGACTATTATCTCGTAATATAAAAAAGAAGCTGAAAAACAATCCGATTAGAATGCCGGTCAACAAGTCAGATGCCACTATGGCAGATACAGTGATAATGAAAGGAATAAATCGTGATAAGCCTTGTTTATACATATCTTTATAAATTATTGGCTTTGTTAATTTAAAACCTACGTGTAATAAAATAGCAGCCAGTGATGCAAGAGGGATGGCATTCATCCAGCTTGGCATTGCAATAGCAGCTATCGATATTAATAAACCATGAAGGATGGTTGATAACTTTGATTTAGCACCAGCTTGCATGTTGACAGAGCTGCGGACAATGACAGAGGTGATAGGAATGCCGCCTATTAATCCGGATAAAGTATTCCCAACACCTTGAGCAACCAGTTCACGGTTGCGCGAAACATAACGGCGTACCTTATCCAGTTTTTCTACTGCTTCTATGTTTAGTAAAGCTTCTAAAGAAGCGACAGCAGCAAGAATAAAAGCATATAAATAAATATCAGGATTGTTCCATGCTTGCCAATTTGGGTGAGAAAACAATTTGTAAAATGTTTGTAAGTCGCTGCTGACAGGAATATTTACTAATTCGGCATGAAGTTGTGAAAGATCAGGAATAAAATAAATAAAAATTTCATTAATGACGACACCTATCACCACTACAACAATAGGGCCTGGCAATTTTTTTAAAAAATGATGTTTGGTTTTGTCCAGGAGAATGAGTATGGCTAAGGAAAATAAACTGATGATAGTGGCGCCTGAGTTGATATGGCTGGTAATATCTGCTAATGGCTTTAAACTGAGTGTTTCGGCAGTTGTGCGAAACTCATTAAGCAAGGCTGCATCATCTGCAATGTAAGTGAACGCAAAGGGAAGTTGTTTGCAAATAATTAATATGCCAATAGCGCACAATAAGCCTTGAATAACGTTGGAAGGGATATAATCAGCGATAAAGCCGGCTCGAAATAAACCAATGATTATTTGTAATAAACCGGCTAAACAGAGCGCTAATAAGAATGATTCGAAGCCGCCTAATTGGGTAATAGCAGCCAATACCACAGCTACCATGCCTGCAGCAGGACCACTGACACTGAGGCGTGATTCACTAATCAATCCAACGACAACACCGCCTATGATTCCTGCAATGATACCAGAGAAGAGTGGTGCTCCAGATGCCAGTGCAACCCCCAGACATAATGGGATTGCAACTAAAAATACGACTATGCCTGCAGTAATATCATATTTAAAATAACCTCGTGGATATCTGAATACGCGTTTTAACACTGCTGCTATCTCCTTTTAGATTTTGAATGATACCCGCAGCATTTCATTTTGAGGTGTAGGAGGATAGTACTGTTTGCGACTAGCTATCAGGATGATAGCGGGATGGCGTATGGATGTGCCACTGGAGCAAACCGTACTATCCTCCTACACCTCAAAATGAAACGCTGCGGGTATATAAGCATATTCTCTTTCAGCATCACCATGAGATAGTAACATCATCAAATTAAGATTTCATTAAGCTTTGTCATATACGATGTTTTATAAGTATATTCATTCATAAGGATTTGAATAATGTTTAGTTTTTTTTCTCAAGCGCAGCCATCTAATATTAAATCCCGCTTTTCTACTTTTGTCAGATTAAAACCATTATTTGATTTAGTTGAAGCACTACGTATACAAGTTGATAAATTACATGTGTCAATGACAAAGTATGATGACAATGATTCTAAGACCGCGCATTTAAAATATGATGTATTAAAACCTTATTTAGATAATATTGATGATTACATTAATGTATTTAATAACGTTCCTCAAGAAGCCCAAAATGATTTGCAAGACATCAAATGTTTATTAGATGCAATCAATCATGCAACAAATAAAATAGATGTAGTAAAAAGAAACTTCTTATCTCTTGAAAGAGGTGTTACTAATTATGAGATAAAATCAGCTGGTTTTAGTGTTGCATCAATAGCCACAGTGGGTGCGTATATAGTGGGTGCAATATCTGGACCATTCGCGTTTGTAGCGGGGGCATTGCTTCTGGATGCTGGCGTGCGTGCGAATGCGCAAGACAACACCAATACACGTTCTATCGGCATATTGTTAAATATAGAAGATACAATAAGTCGTATTTTGCATGAGGTTAATCGTGAATTGGAATTATATATAAATTATTCGATAATATAGTGTTTACTACACCTAAAAATGAAACGCTATGGGTATATACAGTTTGATTGTATATATTTTGTTAAGTACAATCCTGGGCATGTCATATATTGATCGGATGCTTTCAAATGAATCATCAAACAAAAATCGTTCCTGTATTAATTGTTGGCGGCGGCCCAGTCGGGTTAAGCCTGGCATTAAGTCTTGCCAGACACGATATTGATTCGTTGCTTGTTGAAAAACATCAAGGACGGACAGAGCATCCGCGTGCCCGCGGTGTCAGCATGCGTAGCATGGAATTATTTCAACAATGGGGAAATATCACTGAATTATTAAAATATGAATTTCCTAAAGAAGCGATACGGTTTATTTGGTCTGAATCCTTACAAGGTAATGAAATAACAAGAGTTGAAATTAAAAACATTAAGCAATATTCGCACGGAGACCTGGGCGCCAGTTTTGTTACACAAGATTGTGTTGAGCTATATTTGCAAGAAACGTTAAACGAGCATCCTAATGCTCAAATTGAATATTCGAAAGAAATGGTATCATTTGAAGAAGAAGCTGACGGTGTTACTGTGCGGTTACTGGATAGAAAAAATGATAAAGAAGAAATTGTAAAGACAAAATTTTTAATCGCCGCTGATGGTGCTCGCAGTCCTACCCGTAAGCAATTAGGCATTGAAATGCAAGGCCCTGATAGCCTGGGGCAATTTTGCAATGTTTTTTGTGAGTTTGATATATCGGAGTGGACGAGCTCGCGTCCCAGTATAGGATATTTCTTTACCGACCCAAAAATAATCAGCCGTTCTTTATTTATGGCTTATGGTAAAAATCGCTGGATATTTGGTATGCGTTTTGCTGCTGACAATACACGTGATGATTTCACAGATGATTATTGTCTTAATGAAATTCGCCGTGTTCTTGATTTGCCAAATATGGCTATCAAAATTATCAATAAAAACTTTTGGTCCATGGCTGCGCAGATTGCGCAGCAATATAGGAAAGGGCGGGTTTTATTGGTTGGTGATGCGGCACATCGTATGCCTCCTACCGGTGGGTTAGGGATGAATACAGGGATTGCTGATGCTCATAATTTAGCTTGGAAATTAGCTTTTATTCTAAACCATCAATTAAATGATAATTTATTGGATTCTTATTTTGATGAAAGAGCACCTGTTGCAAAACGTAATATTGAATGGAGTATTCAAAATGCAAAACGATTTGCTGAAATTGCTCAAGCAATCCATTCGGGAAATAATGAAAAGTTAAAAATTAAATTACAAGAACAACAAGCTAATCTCAATTATGAAGGGTTGGATTTAGGATATATTTATCATTCCAATGCCATATTGTCTGAAAATAATGAAACCATGAGTGTGTTACCAGGGAAATATGTGCCAACCACATTGCCTGGCAGTCGTGCACCGTATGTTAAGCTGGTTAAAAATGGCAAAACTATATCCACGCTTGATTTATTCGAAAAAGAATTCGTTTTATTACTGGGATCGGATGGATATGAATGGCAAGCAGCTGCTGAGCAATTAGTAAAATCAATATTATTTCCGATAAAAATATATCGAGTCGCTAATCATGGGGATTTGATTGATGTTGATAATCAATGGCATCAAGTATATGAAATCACAACCACAGGCGCAGTTCTGGTCAGACCAGATGGACATGTCGCCTGGCGAAGTCAATCTATTGTAGGTGAGCCAGTTGAAGTGCTGAGAAATGTATTCGGGCTATACCCGTTACACTACTCTCAGGAGTTCCCGCTAAAAAACGCGGGAACTCCTTAAATGTTTATATGCTGCGCAAAAAGGGGGGGGGTCGCGATGCTTCCCCTTTGGAAACCCCCATCGCGCAAGGTTGGCGGGAACCAACCGCTGCACTACTCTGCTATAAATCCGCCAGATTGTAATTTGAATAACTTGGCATAAATACCATCGTACCTGATTAATTGCACGTGTGAGCCTTCCTCAATAATTCGGCCTTCTTCAAAAACCAGAATGCGGTCTGCATCTAATATGGTTGAAAGGCGATGAGCAATCATGATAGATGTTCGTCCATGTGTCAGTGTATGCAATCCATCTTGAATAGCTTGTTCACTTTCGGAATCTAATGAACTCGTGGCTTCGTCTAAAATTAAGATGGGCCTGTCTGCCAGGATGGCCCTTGCAATAGCGATGCGTTGACGTTCTCCGCCTGAGAGTTTAATACCGCGCTCACCCACTAAAGTGTCATATTGTGCGGGTAATCTTAAAATAAAGTCTTCTACATGTGCTTTTTTGGCCGCTTCACGTATTTCTGTCATAGTAGCTGATGGTTTTGCATAGGCAATATTTTCTCTAATCGTACGATGAAATAAGACCGGATCTTGCGGAACCAGTGCGATTGCACGTCGTAGTGAATAACGAGAACCCGATTCAATATCTTGTCCATCAATATAAATACGCCCATTTTGTATAGGATATAAATTTTGTAGTAAACGTATAAAACTCGTTTTACCGCCACCGGAATGACCAACTAATGCTACTCTCTCGCCCGCATTAATTTTCACAGATAGTTTATTAAAAATCGGATAAGATTTTTCTGGATAAGTAAATTCAACTTGATGAAAAATGATTTCACCTTGACGAATGTTTAAATCGGGAAGTTGCAGGTCTTTGCTGACTTCAGGTTGTTCGCGCAATAGTTTAATTACACCATGTAAATCGTATGAAGAGGTTAAAAGATTTTTAACATTTTCCCCTACATCTCGAATATAGGATTGCATAATGGTGTAAGCAAAAGCTAAATATGCCATGCTTTCAACTGTCGCCATTCCATGGAAAAAATACCAGGTTCCACCGCCCATCAAAAGAGCCAGCATGCCTGTTAATAATAAACGCTGAATTAAGCCGGCTATATTACCCAGATGGTAAGCTCGGATATTTTTAACCAGTAAATTACTGGTCACTTTAAAAAAACGGGTCAGCTCATAATTTTCTTGTGCAAAAGATTTAGTCGGTGCAATACCGCTGAGGCTATCAGCTAAATGTGCGCTAAAGTGATCTTGAGCATCCGCGTAATCAGCTTGTGCTGGCCCGGAAACGATGAATACAAGAAATGAGCTGACTATGATAAAGATAAGTAGATAAATGAACATAAGAAATGCGAGCAGTGGGAATCGAAATGCCAGGAATATCAAACTTCCTATCAGAATAATCATGGTTGAATAAATTCGTAAAAGAATTTGATCTTCAAATACTTCAATTTTTTGCCTTGCACGATTGATTTTAGAAACAATACTGCCAGTGAATGTATTTGCGAAGAATGTTTCTGGCAATAAGTATATATGTGAAAAAACATCATCAACCAATGCTTTGAAAATTTTTGTTTCAAATGAATTGTAAATGAGATAAATCAATGATGTGAGCAAAGCCTGGGTTAAGTAAGTGCCAAGAAAAATGGCTAAATAAATCAGTATGGTTGTCTTGCTTTGATGTTGACTGATAGAAGTTAAAAATGAGGCAAGTGCGTTGGGTAAATACGTTTCAAGAAGCGCTGCGATTAATAGTCCTGTAAGTATGAATAATAGGGTTTTTGGTTGACGAAACCAATAACAGGATGCAAATTCAAGCACATCTAAAAATGTCAGTGTATGATTATTTGTTTTAGATGATTTATTGAGCGCCATGGTAAGACCTGCTTTTAGCTTTATATTAACAGGCTATTAACGAATTTGCGATGAAAATAACATAATGCCAGGAGTTCCTGCTGAAAAACTCGAGTATAGTATAAATAATTCCTATGATAGCTATCAGGTTTAATCATTTATATTATTCATTAATCAGTGTTATTGTAATAAAGTTAATAACATTAATATCAATAACAACAAGGAAAATGCAGTATGAAAAGAGCATTACTCATGGTTTTTACTTCATTATTATCGATTAGTTCATATGCAATGCCGGCAAAGAGCATTGACGTTGATAATTTATCCATGGTTAAGTTAAATGATGTTCAGGAAAATCGCTTAACGATTAAAATGAGTTATGCAGGTAAACCTTATTCTGGATCATGCAGTATTGTTGTGAGGACTCGCAGAGGATTCGACGATACTATTGTTAAATTGTCTGATAAATTTAATTTTATACATTGGCTTTCATCGGAGTCTATCGTTCCTGATGTTTCTACGCGAGGCACTTTAATATTCCCATTGCAAAAAGGTTCATTTGTTGATGGAATTACGATAGAAACCAAAGATGTAAAAAGTATAGCTGAAAATATTTCATCTTTCTTTCATGGTTCCAAGGATAGCAACTATGATGTGGGTGCCTTGACTGGAATTTGTGCATAAATAAAATCCAGGTGTGCACACAGCACACCTGGATCATGAAGCGGCTATATAAGGCTCTGTTAGATAAAATGAAATGACTTTACAACATCATATTTTTTGCCCATCTCATCCAATTCATCAAACAAATCATTTTCTATAATATTGTAAATTTGCTGTGTTAATGGATCTCTACCGCCCAGGTAAGTAGGGACAAAATAAGAGGATAGGGTTCCCTTTCTGTCTGCAGTAACTTCTTTCAGTTTTTTCCATTTTTCTAGTACTGGCTGGCAAGAGTTTAACCAGCTATTGATTTGAATTAAGCCTTTTCTGATACCTGTTTCTGTTTGAAAGTCAGGATCAAGTAATATGTTATGCAAAATATCCAGTCTTTTTTTCATATTTACAATCTCTTGTACTTTACTGCCATCATTGAGGGTATTCAATTTTATTTCACCCTCAATGATATCCATCCAGTGCAAGCATTGGTCGTCATTGATTCGATTGTATAATATATCCAGCTTTATGATAGACGTGTTACTTTGCATCATAGTAGCCAAGGCGTTGAAACCTGCAAGGCCAATGGTATTAGCTTGCAAACTGAGCAGGGTAAGCCCACATTTGAAATTGGTATTAATAGCATTAGTAATCAGTATGACACCATCATCACTAATGCTGTTTTCATTTAGCGATAACGATTTTAGCGAGCTATTTTCTTTTAAAAAATGGGCTATTATTTCTGCCGATTCTGCATCGAGCATATTAAGATCTAGATTGAGATGTTGAATGGAATGGTTTATCGATAAAAGTTTACATAGGTGAGTTATATCTACTTTAGTTGCTTGACATTTATTAAAATTTAATGTGGTGACACACTGGGAGTGATGCAATACCTCTTGTAATGGTTTGAAATCAGTATTTCCACTGCTATATTCTATTTTTATCGTTGTAATATGCTGATTGTCATTCAAGTATGCTGTAAGCGAAGTGATATCGTTCTGGGTTATATCATTGAGCGAGATATTAAGACAATTGCCGTATGCTTTGAATTTGTTATAGGCATACACCTTGGTGTTCGTGGTTTTCATTCATTTCATCCTTTTTTTGCGAACGGCTTCAGTTAACATCTGAGATTTTAAACAGATTTTTAGGTAAAAAGGGTATCCTATTCAATTTTAGTTAGCAATCATAATATCCGGGCTAAACTCTTGTTGATTCATAAATTTAGATGCTTAAAAGTTATGGAAAGAGTAGTTTTATATTTGGTTGTGAAGGCTTACTTATTTTATGAGATGATTTACTTTTTATGCTTTATTACCTTTACTTTGTATTTTTAATGGTGGTAGATTGATTCCTTGCAGTAACTGGTTATACCCTAAACATTAAGAAAAATGAGGAGCTTGTTTCATGAAAATCCGTACACATTTATCTGTCTTTGTTTCATTCATATCTTTACTTTTTTTATCTATGTCTGCATTTGCAAATCAATCTGATGTAAATGATACTTTACATGTCTATGTCAAGAACATGAGTCGCGAAGCCTTAACTTTTACGGGTGTGTCGGGCAGTAAACCGGGAAATGAAATTACCGTTACTCCACAAGTGATTAAACCTGGCCAAGAAGCTGTTATTACTGCAGTAAAGACTTTAAATACGGATATTGCTGCTTATGTTAATTTTTCGGATGCACTCGGTAACATAGCGCCATTGCTCGTCATGGTTCAGAGACAAATCCACAGTGGCCAGCCTATATTCAATGTGGCTAGTGAAAATTATACATCTGAATTGGATCACGAGTCTTTGGTGAGAAATAAAAACATTGGACCGCTATATCTCACTATTCTGGAAGCTAAATTACAAATACTTTCTAAATAATAAAACACTACGGATATACAAGATATACAACGATATTCCATGGAGGATAAATGGAAATTAAAGCGGCAGTAGCATACAAGGCTAATGAGCCATTAGTGATTGAAAAAGTTAATCTCGATGGCCCAAAAGAAAATGAAGTATTAATTGAAATTAAGGCGACAGGTGTTTGTCATACAGATGCATTTACACTTTCTGGTGCAGATCCTGAGGGTTTATTTCCAACTATTCTTGGGCATGAAGGGGCAGGCGTCGTTATCGAAACCGGCTCCCAAGTTCGCAGCCTAAAATCTGGAGACCATGTTATTCCGCTTTATACTCCGGAATGCAGGCATTGCGAATATTGCTTATCAAAAAAAACAAATTTGTGTCAGGCGATACGTGCGACACAGGGCAAAGGTTTGATGCCAGATGGAACAAGTCGTTTTAGCATAGGCAAAGATAGAATCTTTCATTACATGGGTACATCTACCTTTTCACAATATACCGTATTGCCCGAAATTGCTGTGGCAAAAATTCGTGAAGATGCCCCCTTCGATAAAGTGTGTTACATAGGCTGCGGAGTCACAACAGGAATAGGTGCTGTGATTTATACGGCTAAAGTGACACCAGGTGCGAATGTTATTGTTTTTGGCTTAGGCGGTATTGGTCTTAATGTCGTCCAAGGTGCGCGTATGGTTGGGGCAAATATGATTATAGGCGTTGATGTTAATCCAGCGCGCAAATCATTAGCTGAAAAATTTGGCATGACACACTTTGTTAATCCCAATGAAGTGCAGGGTGACCTGGTTTCATATCTGGTCGACCTGACTAAAGGCGGTGCAGATTATACTTTTGAATGTGTTGGTAATGTGAAATTGATGCGCCAGGCGCTGGAGTGCTGCCATAAAGGATGGGGTGTTTCTACTATCATTGGTGTTGCAGGTGCAGGCCAGGAAATTTCCACGCGACCATTTCAACTAGTCACTGGACGTGTATGGCAGGGCTCCGCTTTTGGCGGTGCTCCGCTTTTGGCGGTGCGCGAGGGCGTACAGATGTACCGAAAATTGTGGACTGGTATATGGACGGTAAAATTAATATCGATGATTTGATTACGCATGTGATGCCGCTTGAAAAAATCAATCATGCATTTGATTTAATGCATGAAGGGAAGTCGATACGTTCTGTTGTGACTATGAGTTAGGTGGGGATTTTATGCGCAAGAGGGAGAGAGTCGCGGCCCTCCCTCTTGTCGCATTCATGCGTATATTATCGTCTTTTGATAACATTCGATTTTATCCTTTCCATTTTTTTTCGCTAAATATAGCGCCTCGTCTGCTGCATTGATAATTTCAATGACGGTAGTACCATTTTGCGGTGCTTCGGCAATGCCAATTGAAACAGTAATAGTGGGTAATGAAATTTCATTGAGTGTGATTTTCATGTTCTTGATTGTTTCTCGAATGACTTGCAGTCGATTATAGGCGAGAGAGATATTGGTGTTCAATAATACTATGCAAAATTCTTCCCCGCCAAAACGGCATGCGATATCACTTTCACGAAAATGCTCTTTAAGAAGTGAACCAACGTTTCTCAATATTTCATCGCCTGCGGCATGCCCATTAGTATCATTAAAATATTTAAAATTGTCTACATCAAACATGGCAACGCATAATGATCTCTTTTCACGGGTTGCCTGTTTGAGTGTCTGAGATAAAACTTCATCCAGATAACGGCGGTTGAATAAACCAGTCAATGGATCGTGTATGGATTGATCATATAGAGATTCACGTAATTGAATGTTCGTTAATGAAAGTTGAATAACTTCACAAAAATGATTGATCATTTGAATTTTATCATGGGTGAAATAATTCAATTTTTCTGAACTCAGCGTCAATAAACCTAATATCAGATTTTGGGTGTGAAGCGTCATACAAATATAGGAATTAGGCGGAGATTCAAAATGATTGCATAGGATTTCATTTTGTTTATCATTGACGAGATATTCATGGCCTTTACGTAATGCCCAGCAATCAGTCACAGTAAATTCAGATTTTAACATTTTATTATTTCCCCAATGAGCAGCCATGATGAGAGTGGAGGAATTCGGTGTTAAAATGAAAAGGCTGCCATTAGAATGATTAAATAAATTTTGGGCGATTAATTTAATGACGGAATAGGCTTCATTGGAGTCGTGACAAGATTGCAGCATATCATTAAGTTTGTTAATGAGAATTAATTGTTGTTCATGATCGACTAATCGATTGTAAGATTCGAGTAACTTGGCATTAGAGATCGTCAGTTTATTTAATAGCTCAGAATTTTCATATCTCAATGTTAATGTGTTTACTAATAATTTATACCCACGTATGGAAGTGGTAATCATAAAGAAAAAATACGTTGTGAAGGCAATACCAATTAGTGAATACATGAATTCATTTTGCATGAAAGTCCAGGCACATAGAGGTAAAATTACCAGGCTTACGAAAATAAAACATGAGGCTATACTGGCAGTCAGTGTTTGAATGCCGCCAGCTGTTACGCCAGCAGTGATTACGATGATGATCATTTGCTTATATGGGTCGTGAGGCGGCATGAGTACTGAGGCTAATAATCCCCACAGTGTAGCTGATAATGCGGCACCAACAATAAATAGTTTTAAGTACAAGTGGGTTTTTTGGCTATGATTATAATAAAAATAATATTCGGCAAATCGTAATAGTGATATGAGAATAACCATTAAGAACCAATTCAGAATTTCATCACTCTTTTCTGCATGGTAATAAGCAATAAAAACGACAAAAGCGCACACGAAATTAGCTGGAATACTGACTAAAATGTTTTTATGTAATATCCTGACTTGTTCAGAAAATACACTATTCTGAATGTTTAAATTAGGCTGAATGTCCATATATGCTCCTCATTTTTAGCCTATGTTGAATCGGAATGAATAATAATCAGTACCTTATCTCATTGAGGATAATATATTATAACTCGCCTAGATGGTGTTAAGATTAAATCTTGCCTATATGCGTATTATTTGTTAATAGTTGTCTCTTATCCTCAGCGGGAACCGCTGAGGGATTATTCAATTAAGGCGAATATATTGTGAAATACCTTCTGACATATTGCACTATGGATAGTAGACTTGCTAATCCATTCCATCACGCATTCATTCTGGTATCCAAAATTTCAAATCCAGGCAAAAAAATTGAAGTTAAACATGCGTGGGGATTTAATCCCATGCCATGTTCTAATTCTGAAACATATTGGAGCCAATTTAAAAAATCGCTAGGATTTGATTTGGATTTTCAAGGTGGCTTTGGAATATTAAAAGTGGAAGAAATGCGCTATCTCGATTTGGGTTATGCGTTACATGGATTATCATTTGAAATTGAGGTTGCGCAATACAAGAAATTAAAAAACTTGTGTGAACATATTATTCTTGATCAAGAAAAGGCTGTCAACGAAGCAAAGCTAAATCTAAAGCATCTGAATAGAGAACCTTTATTACATGAGATTTTTGAGGAAGAAAAGCGCTGTGCTGAATTTACTCAGCGCAAATCACGATTGAGGCCCTTTAAAATTTGTCTTTCCGTTAATTCATCAGGTTTATCACTCAATGAATCCTTTAACTGTAAAACAATGGCAATGGAGATAATGAGGGAAATCGGTATACCGGAAGAGCATCTTAATAGCCTCACGCAAAAAAATGCATCGCCTTCCTTGCCTATATATAGCGGTGAATTAGAAGATATATATTTTCACAGTGTTGGAGCAAGACATGAATTCCAATCAGGGCCTTCGGGAATGATGACCTTATTTAAAAAATGGGGTGACAGTAAATTGTTTTGGAGTTTGCCGCCACAACGCATAGCTAATTCAAGAGAGGGCAATAACATTGAATATTATAATCACGAATATACTTTGCCATCTGAATGGGTAAAACAAATAAAACAAACCATCAGTCGTTTGCAGCAAATAGAAAATGTGGTTGCTCAAGCGAAGATAGATTATCAATATGAAAGCTATCGTTATGTGCTGCTTAGAAAAGTAGGTGAGTTATACGAAAAATTTTCGACTATGAATGCTCAGACGGACTATATTATGTATGATGATGATTTAAGCAAAGCTAATCATTTTTTAATGCGTGTTTATCATGCAATGAATGATAATTATTTTGAGCAAGGTTATATTGAATCCATAGCCGCATTACTCGATTACCAATCACAAGAAAAAATTTGTGATATTCTTCAATCACCTTTAAATAAAATAGAACGTCATGATGAAAAATATAATGACGAAGAAAATGTAGAGATAATGTGGCATCCAGCTGTCTCTTTGACTCGATTTTAATTTTATACCCGAAGCGTTCTTCAGATAGCCAGGTTAACTCTTTGAAAAGGATGTTGTAATGAAAAATAATGAAAGCTATATTGCTCCGGACGTTAACTTGCCAGAGATTACCTTTCGAGTGGTCATATTAGCAATTGTATTAAGTCTTATCTTGGCAGTCTCAAATTCTTATTTAGCATTAAAAATTGGAATTTTAACATCGGCTTCTATACCAGCTGCTATCGTTTCCATGGGCATACTGCGATTTTTTAAATCTTCCAATATTCTTGAAAATAATTTGGTTCAAACTGCAGCATCGGCAGGTGAAGCGGTAGCAGGTGGAATTGTATACACCATACCTGCTTTAATTATTATTCATTATTGGACGTCATTTAGTTATTGGCAAAATTTCTTTATTGCATTGATAGGCGGAATATTAGGCGTTATGTTTTCCATACCATTGCGTCGTATTTTGATGCGTAATAAAAAATTATCTTTTCCTGAAGGTAGGGCGATTGCGGAACTTTTAAAAATTTCTGATCATCAAAAAATGGGTGTGAAAGATATTTATCTCGGCGGTTTATTTGGTGCTGTACTCGAATTTTTGCAAACAGGGGTAAAGTTACTCGCCAGTTCATGGGAAGTATGGATTAAGCCAAAGTCCTTAGTGATGGGCTTTGGTTTGGGGTTTTCACCGGCATTAATCGGAGCGGGGTATTTGATAGGTACTGAGTTATCCATGAGCATTTTTATAGGGGCAGTAATCAGCTGGTTTGTTCTCATTCCTGTATTTTCTCATCTTTATCCTGAATTAGTCATTGCGAATACACAAGCTGCTACGCTAGCTCATGATATATGGGGTAATAAAATACGTTATGTTGGTATAGGTGCGATGTTAACAGCAGGATTGCTGACACTCGGCCATTTGCTTAAACCATTATTACAAAGCTTGAAAGCGACGCAATCCATTGTCTCAAATATTCACTTCAATGAAGTTCGTTTAAGAACGGAAAAAGATATTCCATTTTTATTCGGTTCTATCATTACATTGATTTCAATTTTTGCTTTATATTTGCTGTATCAGGATTTGTTTTCACTAAATGAATTGAATTTATCATCAAGCTGGGCCAATACGGTATTACATTCTGTGTTCCTTTATACCATTATTGTCGGATTTATTTTAGCAGCGATAGCTGCTTATTTGTCAGGGATGGTAGGTGTTTCAGCAAGCCCGGGATCATCTATCATTATTGCTGGTTTGTTAATGGTTGCATTCATCCTATTTATGATTTTGCGTTTAAATGGATTTACAGAATTAACGGCAGATCAAATCAAGGCTTGTGAAGCGATAGTGATTGTTTGTACAGCGGTCATTGCCGGCATGGCTGCTATTTCCAATGATAATATACAAGATTTAAAAGTAGGGCATATACTGGGATCCACGCCGTGGAAACAGCAAATCATGCTGATGTTAGGTGTCGTGTGTGCATCTTCTATTATTGCACCTGTGATGCAATTACTTTTTAATGTTTATGGTATAGCTGGAGTGATGCCAAGACCAGGCATGGATCCCAGTTTATCATTGCCTGCGCCGCCCGCAGCTGTGATGGCGACATTAAGTGAAGCCGTATTTCACCATGCGATCCCATGGAATATGATTATGCTTGGTGGAAGCATTGCACTCATTTTTTTGCTGTTAAATAGGGTATTAAATAAAACTCGTATAAAGCTTTCTGTATTAGGTGTGGCAATTGGTATATATTTGCCACTCTCTTCATCCATGTCATTATTTATAGGTGGTTTGATAGCATGGCTAGTTTATAATAAAAAGCGCAATGTATATCAGGGTATGGTTCTTGCTTGTGGTTTAATTGCCGGCTCTGCCATCATGGATGTATTACTGGCTATCCCTTTTTCCCTGCTTCATAATCCCAATGCCATGAATCTTGCGCCTGAGTTCTGGCAGCCAATCAGCATTATTTTCAGTCTCATGGCAATGTTTGTTTTGTATCGATGGTTCAAGCGCCTTGTCACTTAGGAACAATATTATGAATATGAATGTCAAACGTATAGACTATTTTAACTATTTGCATTTAAATGAATTATTGAATGCACAATTTCCCAAAAGCTCAATACATGATGAGATGTTATTTATTATAACCCATCAGGTATATGAATTATGGTTTAAACAAATTTTATTTGAAATTGACGCGGTTAGTCTCTTGTTAGCTCAAGATGAATTACTCGATACTGATATTTTTAAAGTAGTCTCTGGATTGCAACGCATTATCAAAATTCAAAAACTCATGATTGATCAGATAAAAATATTAGAGACGATGACACCCATGGATTTTCTCGAATTCCGCGATTTGCTTGGAACGGCATCGGGCTTTGAAAGTCATCAATTTCGCCTGCTTGAAGCAAAGCTAGGTGTTAAATATGAAATGTCATCTCCATTTATCTCCCGCTTGTCAGAGCCGCATCAACGACTGATCGCTGAAGCATTGTCTCAGTCGTCCTTGCTAACATTAATTGAACGATGGTTATCCCGCACACCATTTTTATCGATAGATGATTTTACATTTTGGGCGGATTATCAAGCTGAAATTCAGGTAAGACATGAGCAAGAGCGATTAAAAATTAATACAAATGAATGGCTTTCGCCGCAAGAAAAACTAAGCAGCATGCAACAATTACAAAGTGTTGAAGAGCATTTTAATGTTTTATTTGATAGTACCTTATATAATGAATTAATAGTTAAAGGTGAAAAGAAATTATCTCAACGTGCTACTCATGCAGCTTTATTAATTTATATTTATCGCGATCAACCCGCATTTCATTTGCCGTATATGTTGTTATCTTCATTGGTTGAAATAGATGATTTGTTATCAAGCTGGCGGTATGCGCATATACTCATGGTCCAGCGCATGATTGGCCAACGTGTTGGTACAGGAGGTTCCACTGGTCAGCAATATTTGACGCATGCCATGCAATCCCGCAAGGTATTTTCCGATTTAACGAATTTGGCATCGTTTTTAATTCGTGGTTCACAATTGCCGCTTCCTGATCATGTCAAAATAAAATTAGGTTTATCTTATGTGCAGTAATGATTATTAAGGTTTCAGCGGGAATCACTGGTATGATGTAATATCTGGGCTAGAAAAGTACATTAATTATTGTTAGTATTTTGGTTTTGTTTTACATCAAAGGAAGATATTTATATGTTAGGAAGAAGCTCACTGTTTACATTATCTGCATTAGGCATGATGTTTTTTTCACTCAATGTTTCTGCGCATACCACTCCTGCAGCTGGTAATAATCTTTTCGTAACCGTTCCTGAATTACGTCCTGGATTTGAAATGAGTGTCACTGCGCTGGCATTAAAACCAGGGGCGAGTAATTTGAATTATGTCATTTACAATAAGGCATTGCCTGCACAATCTCCTGCCTGGACAGAAAAGGAAATTAACCCGGGATTTGGTCCTGCATTTGATTTGGGTGCGCGTTTCATTTTTCCTGAAGGTAAGGATGTGAGCCTGGACTGGATGCATTTAAATACCAGTGATTCTGCCTCAGTCGCTGCACCCAATTTTGAATATTTTCTAGGGCCTGATTATGAAATTGGTCCGAGCGGTATACCGATCCGTAATGCAACAGGTAATTCACAATTCAAATATGATGTCATTAATTTGGATGCAGGTCAGTTCGTTGATTTTGGCCCACATGCAGAATTTCGCTTGTTTGGCGGCTTAAGTAATACGTATTTAAGAGAGCTAGTCCATGCCAGATATTCTGGAAGTACCATCACTGGACAATATCAAGGGCCTTTTAGTACTAAGCAAACAGTGACAGCGAATTTTACAGGTATTGGGCCGCGCTTGGGTATTGAAGGCCGCTATCATATAGATTCGGGATTTGGTCTAGTGGGTAAAGCGGCTGCCTCAGCATTGATAGGTTATTCCCATGCTAAAACAGACTATGTGAGCAATGCTCAGCAATTGCTTGAGACATTCGGGCAAGCGCTTAATTATCAAACCATAGAAGATAAAAGAATTCGTCAAGTTGTGCCAGGGTTTGATGCAAAATTAGGATTGTATTATAAGCACCAGCTCGACAATTGTTATATTTTCTCAATAGAAGGCGGTTATTTGGCTGCAGTCTATATCAATGCAATACAACAATACTTGCCAGCATCATTGGTACAAGGACAGCCTTTGGAATCTGGCGGTATCTTTGTTGCGACCATGAGTCATACACAAAGTAATTACAGCGTACAAGGCCCTTATTTGGGCGCTACCCTGCAATTTTAGAGAGGGTAAGAAAAAAGAAGATAAGGTCAAGATGTGAAGTTCAACTGCTTGCAATCTGGGCGTGGGCGTGTCATTTGAAGTGTGTAAACAGCAGCGGTGGCCGTCGTTGCGAGGAGCGTTTTTTGCGACGCGGCAATCCAGTCTTTAACTTTGCTTTCGTGTTAGATCTGCTTCTAAAGCAAAGCTAAAGACTGGATTGCCGCGTCGCAAAAAACGCTCCTCGCAACGACGGCCGCCTGCTGTTTACACACTTCAAATGACACGCCCCTGGGCGTTGAAACTTCGCATCTTGAACCGGCTCTAACGGAGATAGTATTATCAATCTGTACCGTCATTACCTTCTGTATTGATTGAATGAATGCTACTGTCTTTCAATCCTTTTATTCCAGCTGGGCCAATGTGATTGTAGCTTACATCTAAAGTATCTATTGATTTTGAATCCGCTAATCCAAATGCACCTTTGTTTCCTATTACATTGTGACTCAAATACAATATGTCTATTCGTCGTTGAATCTTCCCCAAAGCAATAGCGCCTTCATCGCCAATATTGTTATGGTCTAAAAAGAGAATCGAAAGATATTGACTTTTTGAGTTAGCTAAAGCAATCGCACCTTGATCGCCTATTCGATTATCAAATAAATCAAGAGTTAATAGTGTAACCGAATCAGCTAAAGCAGTTGCCCCTTTATCGGTCACATGACTGCTAATCCCCAATATCCAATACTTTCCGTGTGCTACTGCTATGGCGCCTGCATCTCCAACTTGATTTCCAATGAGTAGCATTTTAATTTTTTTATTTTTAGATAATGCAATTGCACCGTTGTCTCCTACATGATTATTACCTAAAAATAAAGTATTGAGATTAGGATGTTTAGCTAAAGCGATTGCTCCCTCATCAGTAATGTCATTCTGATTCATTTCTAAAACTTCTAGTGAGTGAGCTTTAGAAAGGGCAATTGCCCCTGCATCGGCAATGCGGTTCTCATTTAAGTAAAGAGCAGTTAAATTGATATTTTTCGCGAGAGCAGATGCACCCTTGTCTGTGATGGAATTATTATCTGCTCTAATGGCAGTCAATAAAAGATTTTGTGCAAGCGCCATAGCACCATCATCACCAATGTGATTATTGGAAATACCAAGGAAGTGCAATGATGTGTTTTTAGATAATGCAATTGCTCCATCACTCCCAATATTATTTTCACTTATTTCTAGCCCTTTAAGTGTTTTATTTTTAGCTAACAACACGGCGCTGTCATCATTAAATTTATTTTTATCCGCATAAAGTGTAGTAATGTTTGGATGAGACTCCAGATAAGCAATCACTGCGGGGGAATCTGAATCTTCTAAATCACATTTTCGTAATGATAGCATATTATCGTTTACGTGCTTTTCAATCTGTTGAATGCAATCATTATTAGACAAAGCGGCAAATGCAGGTGAAATCAGGGTACTCAAAAGACAGAAATGAAAAATAAATAATTTACGCACAGAGCTTATCCTTAATCGAGGTTTGGACGTTTATACCTGAATCGTTTCATTTTAACTACCTAAAACTGAAATGCATCCCTGGACAGATCCTAACCTTTGCAAGCAAGAAAAACACCATATTTAACGCGGCCTTGATGAAAAGCATCTCGCATCAGATTAACTTGCTTGCGAAAACGAAGCCCACGCCACCCGCCTAGTTTGAGGATTTTTAAAAATGAATAAGCGTTTGCCAGAGATAAGCCTATATCCCAACTCTGTTTTACGAATGAAGACCAATCATAAACATTGTTGACAGTGAAGTTATTGTTAATCAGGTAATACTGATAAGTTTGCATGGTTGGCATGTAAGGCAAGTCAAATGCCTGACATAATTTTTTATAGCTTTTTGCTGATTTGCCCTCATAGGATTCGCGATCAGAACACCAGGTGGCTAACATTAATTTACCGCCTGGTTTTAAAACTCGATATGCATTTTTAATAAATAAGTTTTTGTCATAAAATTGTTCGCAGCTTTCAAGCGACCAAACGATGTCAAATGAATTATCTGCGAAACTTTCCAGCGCTAATGCATCTTCAATTTTAAAATCGATGGTTTGAATGTTTTCAGATTGACATTGTTTTCTCGCAATATCAGCTTGTATTTTACTTAATGTAATGCCAGTTACCATCGCATCAAATTTTTTGGCAAGGTACATACTGCTTCCACCCATGCCGCAACCTGCGTCTAATACTTTTGCATGGTGAGGCATATCTAACATAGTTGTAATTTTATCTATAAGAGCTTCTTGTGCTTGCAAAGGTGTTAATGACTGAGAGGTGTCATAATAACCATGATGTATATGCGGGCCCCAGATTTCCCGCCATCCATGGCTAGTCTTGTTCCAAAAATCAGCAATAATACGGGTTATTTTTTCGCGGTCACGAAGGATAGGTTGATTGGTTTTAATCGAATTATTCATAAGTATGGCTCATGGTTTAAGGTAATGTTTGGTAACTCCATGATACTACTGTAAGAAATACATTGTAAAAGCAATACGTTCAAGTTTTTACAACGCAAAATCACCTTTACACGTGACTGCCTTAAAATTATACTACCTCGGAATTAATAATTATTTATCAAACAACTGCGGGCGAGTATGTGCAGCGGTTCCCGCTAACCTTTCGCGATGGGGGTTTCCAAAGGGGGAGAATCGCGATTCTCCCCTTTGGTGCAAGCAAAAGCTTTGCATTTGCGCAGCATATAAACACACAGGAGTTCTCGCGTTTTTCAGCGGGAACTCCTAGAGTATGTGCAGAATAGGTCTTTAGATATAAATAATGAAATCTTAATAGAATTTAAAAATAAGTAGAATATCATTATGCAATTATCACATATATTTCTTGCTGTGTTAGTCACCATTATCTGGGGTGTAAATTTTATTTTTGTCAAAATGGGCCTTGGCCAAATGACACCATTCATGCTATGCACAGCACGCTTTATATTGGTCTGTATTCCATTTATCTTTTTCATCAAGCGGCCTGCCATACCATTTCAATGGATAGCATTGTATGGATTGACAATGTTTGCATTGCAATTTTTCCTGCTTTTTATGGGCATTCGAGCAGGCATGTCACCTGGATTAGCTTCTCTTATCATGCAGGTGCAAATATTTTTTAGTATGTTTTTTGCAGCCTCGCTATGGAAAGAATTACCAACGGTTTGGCAAATCATTGGGGCACTGGTTTCTTTTACTGGGATTGGTTTGGTCGCTATTCATCTGGATAACAATATAACCTTATTAGGATTTATTTATGTATTGGCAGCAGCGGCAGCTTGGGGTATGGGTAACGTCATCACTAAAGCGATAGGAAAGGTCAATACAGTGAGTCTGGTGGTGTGGGGAAGTTTTATTGCAGGTATTCCCATGCTTGTTTTGACTTTATATTTTGATGGTTTACATAGTATTGTAGTGAGTTATCAACACCTGGATTGGAGAGGAATCAGTGCAGTATTATTTATTGTTTACGTTTCAACCTGGGTCGGCTATGTTGCCTGGAGTTGGTTGTTAGGCCGTTATAGTGTTGGCATGGTAGTTCCTTTTACATTATTAGTACCGATATTTGGATTATTGAGTTCTATTATGGTATTACATGAAGAATTCCAACTATGGAAAATATGTGCAGGTATATTGGTCATGGGTGGTTTGTGTGTGAACCTGATTGGTTCACGTTATGCACTGAAAAATGCAAAATGAACAGGCTCTAAGATTGATTTATTAAGGCGACTATAATGAAACTGAAAAACCGTCATATTCAAATGATAGCCATTGGTGGGGCAATTGGTACCGGCTTGTTTTATGGTGCTGCAAAATCGATTCAATTAACGGGCCCTTCTATTCTTCTCGCTTATCTTCTGGGCGGCGTCATGATGTATATCATCATGCGTGCTCTCGGTGAAATGACAGTCCATATGCCTAACTCAGGCGCATTTAGTCATTATGCTTATCAATATGTGGGTAATTATCTTGGATTTCTTTCGGGCTGGTTTGCATGGTTTGAATATACGATAGTGTGTATGCTGGAAGTGACTGTTGTGGCAGCTTTTCTGGATTACTGGATACCGGGAGTGCCGCATTGGCTAACCATATCGATTATATTGGGCATGTTCTTTTTTATTAATATGCTGCAAGTACAATTATTTGGTGAATTTGAATTTTGGTTCGCAGGAATAAAAGTTGCAACTATTATTCTTATGATCGCTTTTTCAGCCTATCTTGTGTTTTTTCATGCGGAAACTCACGCGCATGCAATAGAGAATATCAAAAATACCTTGGGTAATAATTTATTTGCGAATGGAACCAGTGGTTTTCTGTATTCCATGGTATTAGTCGTTTTTTCTTTTGGCGGAGTACAATTCCTTGGTATTGCAGCTGCTGATGCTGAGAATCCTGACACAACGATTCCTAAAGCAGTTAACGGTGTGATTTTCAGAATTCTTATATTTTATATGGGGACATTGCTCGCAGTTTTATGTATTTACCCCTGGCAGAAATTACAAGCAGATGCCAGTCCATTTGTAGATGTGTTTGATAAAGTGGGTTTTCATTTTGCAGCTCAAATCATGAGTATTGTGGTCATTACCGCAGCTTTATCTGCATTTAATAGCTGCTTGTATGCGGCAGCAAGAATGTTAGCTAATTTATCACGTCATCAGAGTGCGCCTGCTTATCTGTCTAAAACGGATAAAAATAACGTACCTAAAAATGCTGTGATGACGACCTCCATTATTGTTGCTTTCACTGTATTGCTAAATTACTTCATGCCTGAAAAGGCACTGACATATCTGATTGCCATTACAACAACCTCTATTATCATTACGTGGTCTACCATTTTAATCACGCATGCATGTTTTAGAAAAGCAATCAGACGGGAAACCATTAAATATAAATCACCCTTATTCCCTTATACCAATTTACTGGCACTCGCTTTGCTGATATCGATTGTTATCATTATGTTGTTTATGCAAGATATGAAGATGGCTGTGTATTTAATGCCTGTATGGATAGGGTTGGTGACGATGTTATACGTGGTGACCAATAAAATGCGTAGTGTAGCTCAGAGATGACCTTTTGATAAAAAATCCATCAAATATCTTTTTTGATTGAACCCACTTGGCGCAAGGTTAACGTGAACCGCTGACTAATTGAACGACGACTTTATTGGTGCATAGTTAATGCGCAGACTGTTTTAAAATTTTTCCGAATTTTCAAATTACATCTTTCATTTGTGTTAATCTATAAGTGTAAAAGGGCAAATAAAAGGAATGTATCTATGTGGAAACTGTCCAGATTGATATTATCTACACTTGTCTTTTTCAGTGTCATACCCAATGCATTCGCTTGGGAAAAGGGCATTTACTTAACTCAATATACGCTAGAAAATCCTAAAACATTAGATTATTTAATCTCACAAGCAAAAGCAACCGGAATTAATACATTTGTTATCGATCATGAATATATGAGTTCTCACTATGCTCCAGCGATAGCCAAAGTCAGAGCAGCAGGTATTAAAAATGTCACACGTATTGTTGTTTTTTCTGATGGCGGTAATGCGCAGCAAGTTAAATCAAAAGATTATTGGGAAAAGAAATATAAAATGGTTGATGATGCAATCAAAGTGGGTTCTGATGCGATACAGCTTGATTACATTCGATATAGTTCTAAATTACCGGCAAATCCACAACATGCTAAAGATGTATATCAAGTCATTAAATGGTTTAAATCAAAAATTGGTGCACACAATATTCCTATGGAAATCGATATATTTGGTGAGGTCAGTTATTATCCTTCCATGCATATCGGCCAGGATATCAAGATGTTTGCTGATTCTGTAGATGGTGTAAATCCCATGGTTTATCCATCACATTTTTGGCCATATCAAAAATATTCTGCTGTACCTTATGATACTGTTAAAAATTCATTAAATGCATTAGTTGCTCAATTCGCAGATCATCCACCATTTAAAGTCCATGCATTTATTGAAGCTGCCAATTTTCATTACTTAAAGAAAACATCAAATGCACAAAAACAAAAATATTTATTGCAACAAATCCGTGCTGTAGAAGATGCAAATAATGTTTCCGGATGGTATGTGTGGAGTGCTAATAATGTTTATGAGAATTTATTTAAAGTGCTAAAAAATAATAAAATCAAATCATCAAATGATGTAGCTAAATGATGTAGCTAAATGAGAAAGATGATTAATGGTAAAATTAATGCTAATATGCGAGTGAATGATAGTAAGCTGCAAATCGGATTATTGACTTAAAAATAATTATAAGGAAGAAATTTAATGTTTAACCATCCCAAACAAAGATACTCAATTACAACAACTGATAAAAATAAACAATCAGATGCTGTTTTTTCCGTAGATATATATGGCTATTCCAGTATCTACCAGCAAGATCTAAACAAAAAGAAAAATGTTGATGGGTTTGAGTTTTCAAATGATCATGAAAAAGTGAATATCCGTGTTCACTTAAACAGTGATAATTTTTCTGATGTCAATGCAGCATTCCGTTTCGCTATCAGCAAAGCGTGTGCAAATAGACTGATTTATAGTAAAGATCTTGATCAAATTAAACAACAATATACATCTTTTCACGAAAAAAATGGATTGGAAGGTGAGCGCCGCTCAACAGTTGCCCTAGGTTATGAACGACAGGCAGGAAATGCATATTAATAGTATGGCGGGTAGACTACTACACCCGTAGCGTTTCACTTTCCTACTAATGCAACTTCAGGATGGATTTTCTAAGAAATTCATTATTCAGTTTCCAGTAACCGTTGGCGTTTTGCATGCGCCATCATCATTGCAACAGCACAAGAGCTGACCCGTGATCTGACCCCATCGGATCGACTGGTTAATATAATCGGTACACTTGCCCCTAATATAATGCCAGCGGAAAATGCATTGGTGATTAATACAAGCTGTTTGGCAAGCATATTGCCCGCTTCCAGATTGGGTACGAGAAATATATCAACATCACCAATGACAGGGGATTGAATATTTTTGGTTTGCGCTGCATGTATACTCAATACATTATCATAGGCAAATGGCCCATCTACGATTGCGCCGACAATTTGTTCTCTATCAGCCATTTTACATAAGCAAGCAGCATGGATAGTTGATGGAATTTCGGGATTAATCGTTTCTACAGCAGACAGTATTGCAACTTTTGGCATAATTGTTTTATTTAATGACCGAACCAGATCCACTGCATTTTGTATGATGTCTCTTTTTGTTATGAGATCAGGGCTGATGTTAATGGCAGCATCCGTAATAATAAATGGTTTGTGATAATTTTCTATTGCCATGATGAATACATGACTAATGCGTCTGTTTGTACGTAAACCACCCTCTTTTTTAACAACGTAACGCATTAATTCATCAGTATGTAAACTGCCTTTCATGATAGCTTCTGCAACTCCTTCACGTACCAATGAAACACTTTTTTCAGCAGAACTTTCACTGTCTGGTACATCGATTATTTCATATGATGATAAATCAATTTTATTTTCATCAGCTAATTTTTGAATTTTCTTTTTGGGGCCAATAAAGAGTGGATCAATAATCCCTAATTGTGCTGCTTCCAATGGTCCCTTTAATGCATCCTGGCTGCATGGGTAGGCAACAGACACTTTAATTTTCTCTAATGACCGACACTTATGCAGAAAATTTTTAGCAAGAGTGTCTACGTCTAGCGAATTCCTTTCCATATTTATTCCTCTTTGACAGTCTTAGGTGTATATTTTTTTGTGAATTTATCCGTATGACCTGCTGTGATAGCGGTTTGTTTGTGTGTATCAGTAAATGAAATAATTTCTGGAATAATTGTTTTACGAAATTTACTGCCGCTAAATAAGCCATAATGTCCTACTCCTTCGGCTAAGTAATATTTTTTCATTGAGTCTGATAAGTTTTTACAAAGTGTAAGCACAGATTTAGTTTGACCTAATCCGGTGATATCGTCGCGTTCACCTTCTATTGCCAAGATGGCAGTATTCTTAATATCTTGTAAACGTACATTGTGTCCGCGTGATTTATAGCGTCCAGTTGTTAATAATTTTTCCTGAAATACTGTATTAATTGTTTGCATGTAAAATTCAGCAGTTAAATCCATAGTAGAAAAATATTCAATATAAAAATTAATCGTCTTGAATGCACTTTCTTTTCTATTTTCAGCGTAATCATCAATGGCTTTTTTAAGTGATTCAAAATGCCTTTGTAAATTCATACTCATAAAGCCAGCAAGCTGCATAAAGCCAGGGTAAACTAATCTCATGGCACCTGGAAATCTCGTTGGTACGATGGAGATAACATTTTGTTGAAACCAATCATCTCCTCGCGATGTAGCAAGATTATTAACGGATGTAGGAGATTGGCTTGTGTCGATGGGGCCGCCAAGCAAAATAGCTGATCGTGGAACATTGGATTCATTTGCTGTAGACATTAATGCAAGTGCAGCTAATACAGGCACGGTAGGTTGACAGACAGCCATCACATTAAAATCAGGGCCTAACATTCTAAAGTATGAAATCATGTAATCGATAAAATCATCCAAATCAAATGACCCTTCAATGAGCGGAACATCTCTGGCGTCGTTCCAATCTGTAATATATACATCATAATAGGGTAATAAGCTTGCGACTGTATCTTTCAATAAAGTGGCATGATGCCCAGACATAGGTGCTACCAGCAGCATTTTAGGCATGTTCTGCATTTTTTCATTCAATTTTTTAAAGCGAATTAAATTGCAAAAACTTTTCCTGTCAACTATCACTTCTGTAATATCAAAATAAGCATCACCAATTTTTATTTCATTGATATTAAACTGTGGTTTTTGATAAATGTTTGTTAGCATGTGATATACGTATAAATACCCTGTCATGCTGCGAAATTGTGTAGCAGACATTCTAAGAAATTCAGAGTAAATTTCTTTTTCTTTATCTGACAAGTAAGGAATATTGACAGGCATATCTAATGAATCTGCGATTCTCCGATATCGCTTAGCCAGGTTAGCGCAATAGTCAGAGTAAGGTTGAAGTGCGCGCATAGAGTAATCGTAAATTTTATAGAGAGAGCGATTATCGAGAGGATTATGAAACATATTTATTCCTTTTAATATTCTAAATAAAATAGATGATAACTCTTTATAACTGTTTTAGTGATATGGATATTCTTGTGTTGATATTCTTTATTATAACACATCGGTTTGAATGATTATGGATAACGCTTAACTAATCAGACAAAGTTAAAGAGTATAATGCTTAATATATAATATTATGTTTTTGATTTCTTTTAACTCTTATGAAGAAGAATCAATATATGGATATAAAACATATAGTTACTTTTAACGCGGGTTCTTCAAGTATTAAATTTGCTGTATATGAATTTACGGATACATTAAATAAATCAATAAATGGCCAAGTTGAAAATATATCGACCATTCCCATTGTTAAGATATATGATTCAGCTGGGGCTATGATTAAACATGTGCAATTTGATAAAAATCAAAGTTATGAATATTTTTATGATTTACTAGTTTCAGCATTTGAATCTAATCAATTCAATTTTACTATTTCAGGTGTAGGTCATAGAGTGGTGCATGGCGGGTTGAAATTTGATACGCCAGTTTTAGTTAATGAACAAATAGTAGAAGAATTAAAAAAATATATTCCCTTCGCACCATTACATCAGCCTTATAATCTTAAAGCGATTGAAAGTGTCAGAAAATTATATCCGAAAATGTTGCAAGTTGCCTGCTTTGACACCTCTTTTCATCGTACGCATCCAGTCATATGTGACTTGTTTGGGATACCAAAAGAGTTAACCAATGCAGGTATTAAACGCTATGGATTTCATGGATTATCTTATGAATATATTATACATCAATTCAAAAAACTCTATCCTGATAAAATCAATTCCAGGATTGTCGTAGCACATTTGGGAAATGGTTCCAGTATGTGTGCTATTAACAATGGTAAATCGATTGACACCACTATGGGTTTTACAGCACTCGATGGTTTGCTTATGGGCACACGTTGTGGAAGCCTTGATCCAGGTGTTGTAATTTATTTAATGGAATATAAAAATATGACAGCTAAAGAAGTTGAATCCATGTTATATAAAAAAAGTGGTTTATTAGGTGTATCAGGAATAACGCATGACATGCGCCGTTTGTTAGAAGATAAAGGAGAGGATGCAAGACGAGCTATCGATTTATATGTTTATCGAATACGACGTGAATTAGGTGCATTGGTTTCAGTATTGGGAGGTATAGATCACCTTATATTTACAGGCGGCATAGGAGAGCATGCATGGCAAATACGTGAAAAGGTTTGTCAAAATAATGAATGGTTATTGTTATCGATAGACAAAAATAAAAATCATAAAAATGAATCTATTATTAACGATAAGAAGAGTAAGGTGGGTGTATATGTTATTCCAGCAAATGAAGAATGGATGATTGCAAATCATACTTATCAAATTTTAAGCGGGAGCGACTGATAATGGATACTAAATTATTGGCTGGTAAAAATGCGCTTATTGTTGGTATCGCAAATGAGGATTCAATCGCATATGGGTGTGCTCATATGTTAAAACAAGTTGGAGCCAATATTGCACTTACCTATTTAAATGACAAAGCTAAGCCGTTTGTTGATAAAACTGTTGCACATCTCAAGCCTGATATTTATGAACGTTGTGATGTTACTAATGATAATGATATCAAAAATTTATTCATGACAATTCAATCCAAGTGGAATCAATTAGATATTTTTATACATTCCATTGCATTTGCACCTAAAGAAGATTTACAAGGGCCTATTATAGAATCATCAAAAAAAGGCTTTTTATTAGCTATGGATATTTCGTGCCATTCATTCATGCGTATGGCGAATTTTGCAAAACCATTGATGAAAAATGGCGGTTCTATGTTTGCCATGTCATTTTATGGTGCAGAAAAAGTTGTCGAAAATTATAATCTAATGGGCCCCGTTAAAGCGGCATTAGAAGCTTCTGTCAGATATATGGCGGTGGAATTGGGGCAAAACAAGATACGTGTCATTGCAATCTCACCTGGGCCTGTTAATACCCGGGCTGCATCAGGATTATCTAAATTTGATGAATTAATGATTAAAGCACGCGAGAAATCTCCATTACAGACCTTAGTCGATATTTATGATGTTGGAGCAATGGTTACTTTTCTGGCTAGCGATCATGCAAAAAATGTTACTGGAGACACGATATATATCGATGGTGGATATCATATTGTTGGATGATTTTCTGGATTGCTTCGTTACTGTGTTCCTCGCAACGACACATTGCTTTTTTAGCTATCGTGCTGAATATACCCGTAGCGTTTCATTTTTAGGTGTAGGAGGAAAATACGGTTTGCTCCAGTGGCACATCCATGTGCCATCCCGCTATCATCCTGATAGCTAGTCGCAAACCGTATTTTTCCTCCTACACCTAAAAATGAAACGCTACAGGTATAGTTACTAAAATTGTATTGTTTAAGTATGGAAAATAAAATACTCTACCTAAATCGAAAGGAAGAGAAATGAATGTAGGTTAGAGAATTGAATTAATTGCTAGAGGTGAATCATGCGAATATTAGTAATAGGCGGCTCAGGTACGATTGGTCATGCAGTTGTAACTGAATTATCACAGCGTCATGAAGTCGTAACAGCAGGTAGAACGCATGGCGATTTCAAAGTGGATATCATGGATAATCAATCTATAGACACCATGTATAAACAAGCTGGAAAACTAGATGCTGTTATTTCAACGACAGGTAATGTACATTTTGGCCTGTTATCCGAAATGACAGAAAAAGAGTATTCTGTAGGTTTAAAAAGTAAATTAATGGGGCAAGTCAATCTTGTGCTGCTTGGATTAAAGTATATTAATGATCATGCTTCTTTCACTTTAACTAGCGGTATATTGAATCGAGATCCTATTTTGTATGGATCATCTGCAGCTATGATCAATGGTGCGTTAGATGGCTTTGTTAAAAGCGCAGCGCTGGAAATGCCAAGAAATATTCGTATTAACATTGTCAGTCCAACCATATTGGCTGAATCTATGGATCAATATGCAGATTATTTTCGTGGCTTTAATCCTGTGCAGGCATCAAAAGTGGCCCTGGCGTATAGTAAGAGTGTAGAGGGTAAACAAACAGGACAAGTTTACAATGTTGAATGAAGCGTGTTGTTGGGATAAGCCAGGGGAGGCGTAGGGAGGATGTGCCTCGGAGCAATAAAACAGGACAGTATAAAAAACCCAAAATATTTTTCTAAAACACTATATAATAGAGTTTATGAGATGTTCTCGGAATAAGGAATAATCTTATGAATATCATTAAAGTATCACTATTAACATTATTTTTATTTATCTTTCAAACATATGCATTTGCAGCTCAAGTTGCCTCTCCCTATGGATATTGGAAAACCGTGGATGATAAAACGGGTAAAGTTAAAAGCATCGTTAAAATATCTGGATCTCCCAGTGATCTTTCTGCTGCTGTCGCCAAACTGTATCCAGGCGCTTTAACCATCTGTTCTGCATGTAGCGGCAACTTAAAAAATAAGCCAATTTTAGGCATGACAGTCATGTATGGACTTAAACAAAATCCGAGCAATTTATATGAATGGTCAGGTGGAACCATATTGGATCCGAAATCAGGGCAAGTATACAAATGCATGCTCACGGTGGCACCTGATGGTAAAACAATGGTAGTGAGAGGATATGTTGGTGTATCTCTCTTTGGAAGATCGCAAACCTGGATTAGAACACGCAGTCAATGAAATTAATTAATGATTGTTAAATATGCTAAATTGATTATTGGATGTATTCACATGCTGAAGATTATTCACGGTTTTTTGCTGATCAGCGACTGAATCAATTTCACCTGTAATTAAACTCGATAAACTGGTTCGTTCTTCGTCTAACGCGTGAATAATCGAATCTAATTTTTTGGTATCTGATGTATTGGTAACGGAATCATTCATTATCATACCGACTAGGTTTTTTCGCTGTACTTCTATTATCTGAATAATAGATTTTAACTTACTCATAACAGTGGTATCGAAAGAGGTAGAAATATTACCTGAAGTAACAATACTGTCTTGGTTTGCTTTTATTGAATTAGAAATCGCATTATATTGATTTGCAACAGCCATTGCTTCATCAGCAGTTTTAGGCTCTGTTGTGATAGGCTTTACATCCATAATCAGCTGATTAAGATTTTGTTGATTCGTCTTATTCTGTTCCGCTTGATTTGCTGTAACTGCCGTTTGTTCTGCGCCAGCCTGATTGCTTGCAATAGCACAAAACAGGACTAATAAGTAAGCGATGGATTTGCATTGATTAAGTAATTTTTTCATACCGGCTTCGTTAAGATTTCGTTAAGTGTAAGATAATGTTTATATTTTGATCTTTATTGATTATATCATAAGTATTTTTTTAATGTACATGCAACACCTCAAAACAAGATTAAGTGGTTGATTCCCATGCTGGCACCAGCTTTTCATTAGCGTGAGAGTTACGTCCGTAATAACACGAGAGACAAGCTAATATTGCAATAAAAACAATATAAAACGCGGGTGCCATGACAGTATCGAAAGCATGTATGGCGAGTGTACAAATGATAGGGCTTAAGCCGCCAAAAAACGCATAGGCTAAGTTATAACTGATGGCAACTCCAGAATATCGAACTTGTGTTGGAAATAAACAGCTTAATATGGATGAATAGGAAGATGGTATAAAACCAAAGATAATAGAAAAAATAATATAGCTCACTATGACCCATGCCATGCTGTGCAAGCCAAAAAGCAGAAATAATGGATAGGTAAACAATATTAGAACAATTGAAACTGCAATGAATAAATTACGGTAGCCAATTTTATCAGCTAATAAGCCGCCAAAAATAATAGTGATATTCAATATTAAAGTGCTGGCGGTATTCACACGCATGAGAGTAGCAAAATCATAATTCATATATTGATGTAAGTATTGAGGCCAATACAAATATAAAAATACTGTCACTGATCCGAGAGAAACGAGTAATACACCTTGAATGACATTTTTATATGAATATTTTATTAATGTAACAAAAGGGATGCGCTGTACATCTTCTTTTCGTAATGTTTTAAAAGCGGCTGTTTCATGCAAATAACTGCGTAATAACATCGATGCTATACCAAATATACCGCCAATGAGAAATGGAATACGCCATCCGTAAGCCAATACATCTTCGGAAGATAACATTGAAGTGAGAATAGTGGTAACAAGAGAACCCAGCAATAATCCGGAATTAATGCCAAAAAATAATGTCGATAGTGCAAATCCCCGTCGGTTTTCTGCAACGTGTTCTGAGACAAAGGTAATGGCAGCGGGGATTTCACCGCCTAATGCAATGCCTTGCATCATTCTGAAAATTAATAATAGTATGGGTGCGGCTAAACCTATTTGTGCTGTAGTAGGGAGTAATCCAATCGCAAATGAAGGTACTGCCATAAATAAAACTGTCAGTAAAAATACGACCTTGCGACCATAGCGGTCCCCAAAATGTGAGAATATGATGCCGCCTATGGGGCGCAATAAATATCCTATAGCAAATATTGCCAGTGTTTTTAACGTGGCTATGTAGGTAGAGTTTGCAGCAAAAAAAACTTTTTCTATGATGGGAGCAAGAAAAATGTAGATAATGAAGTCATAGAATTCGAGGACACCGCCTAGAGAGGTGAGGGTTAACACTCTAAGTTGTTCTTTTGTAATAGGTTGCAGCTTGGACACGTATTTACTCCGGATGAATTTGTTTGTACGCGATTTTACCAGCTAGCAGCTGGTTTTTGAAGATATTCGGTATTTGCATTGTGAAACACTATAGAATACTTTGCTTTGTGCTTATTCACATTCCCATTGAAATTGGGAATGAGAATCATTACTATTCATAAATTATAAAAATATAACAATTTATCCTTTATGAATCAAAATGATCAATACATCATCAGAAGATGGTTGAATATTATACATCTCAGTGCTTTTCTATTTAGCATAAGTCTGCCTTTGTATGCTCTTTCTCCCGGTCATCTGGTTGCATTCGATCAATTTTCATATCATGGACATGTTTATGTTAATGCTTCCCACTCAGGGGCCGCTGGCGAAAAGTATTTATTAAATCAGCAATTATCAAATGTAAAATTATATTCAGATTACCAATTATTCAATGACGTTAAATTACACACACTGCTTATTTATAACAGTGTGCCTAATCCCATCTTGCCGCGGCTGTATTTTGAGCAAGCTTATCTTGATATCCACCATCCATTACCAGCTAATATGAATATGGAATTAGGAAAAAAATGGGTTGCATTTGGTAATTATAAAAATGATTTGATTTATAAACCACTCACAAAAGCATTAGGGCAAACCAACGCCTATACCATGGTGATGGGATATGACAATTATTCTTATGCCAATGTTTCGCTGTATCAGCCGCATTCAAACATCCGATCATCATCGCTGCCAATTTATTACAATGTTAACACAGGGTTGCATAATGATATTTATGATGCAGGTGTAAGTTATATTTATTCTCTTGCGGATAGTCAATTATTTCAATACAACAAAGGGTTTGGTGGTTATTTAGGGAAATCGATTAATAGCCATGTACCAGGTAAAGCAGTATACATTAATTTCAAACGTAATCACTTTAACACAAATATCACTTATGTTTCTGCAATAAAAGAATTTCAAATGAATGAATTAAGTTATCAAAATAAACGTGCCAAACCAGCAGCGTTTAGCATACAAAGTGGTTATGAATTCAATGTAAAAGACATACGATATAAGGTGATTGGATTTTACGATAAGTCTTATCAGGCTTTAGCATTAAAATTACCAGAACAACGTGCAGGTGTGGGCTTAAATTTTTATCCAAGCCGTTGGCTGGATGTGCAGCTTCAATATTCTAAAGATTATAGTTATCCTGCCAATTCGATATC
>Ga0206910_1019_pt1 | contig 36810 bp, 32 predicted proteins | sample Alteio_BWOrgHeat_77_FD_152949 | JGI IMG/M metagenome (GOLD analysis project Ga0206910, IMG submission 152949) | Enriched cells from forest soil in Barre Woods Harvard Forest LTER site, Petersham, Massachusetts, United States -... | ecosystem: Environmental > Terrestrial > Soil > Temperate forest >... | reverse complement strand
CCTTAGGCTTTTGTTCTACTGCCCCGGTGGCAGCTCCTTAATCTCAATATGCCGGTAATCCATCGTGGGTCCGCGGTCGGCTTCGAGGCCGATGCCGCCGTCGGCGGCAATTTTCATGGCGTTTTCCAATAGCTCGCCATTGTTCGTGCAGTGCGCCGTCTGGCCATGGACGACGATTTCAATCTGGTTCCAGTCCTGCGGCTTGTAGAGCTTGAGATTCTTGTACGGTCCGGCGATCAGGTAGTCGCGGCATTGCAATTGCGTGGAGCGGACAAAGATGCCGCTGTCCGCATTCACCCCGGCGCGAAACTCCAGCCGCAAAATAAAATCCGTGGGGAATGTGCGCACCGTCCATAATTGCCGGATCGGCTCCTTGGTGCGGTCGCGGTCATGCGCAGTCATGATGCCATCGGCCACCGTGAAACGTTTGTCCGTGCTGGCAGGCATGCCGTCAAATTTGTCCCCGCTCTTGTATTGCCAGCCCGTGAGATCGTGCCCGTTGAACAAGCTTTCAAAGCCCGGATCGGGTTTCCAATCGCTGGCCGAAGCGCCTGCCGTCGCGCAGCTGGATGAAGTGGCGAGCACCGCTAATGATAAAAGCGATAAAGCAAATAAACCAAGGCGGGTGAATTTTGAGGTAGTAGGATTCATGGGGTAGGGGTACCCATGAGTTACCGTATACTTTCGTCTGGAACAACCTGATTTTATCGACTTTGAATTTTCCGCCCCTCACCCCAAAAACGGCAGCTCCGTAAATTTTTGCCCAAGCACGCTCTTGGGGTCGGTTTCCATCCACTTATCCAGCACCGTGGCATACACCTGGCGGAAATCGATTTTGTAGGTGAGGTCGCCCTTGGGCGGAATTTTCAGATCCGGCGCATCACCGATGACCCCGCCTTGCTTCAACGCTCCGCTCATCACAAACAGCGGCGCAGCAGTGCCGTGGTCTGTCCCTTGCGCATCGTTTTCGTACGGGCGTCTGCCAAATTCCGAAAAAGTCATCGTCAACACTTGCTGGCCGAGTCCATGCGCTTCGAGATCCGCCTGAAACGCCGCCAGCGAATCTGACAAATCGCCGAGCAGCCGTTGATGGTTGTTAAACTGGTTCGCATGGGTGTCATAGCCCGTTTGCGAGCAGAAATACACGCGCGTTTCCAGTCCCGCCGCAATCAGCGACGCCACGCGCTTCAGCGATTGTCCCAGCGGTCCGTTCGGGTAAGTGACGGTCGTTTGGTAGGCGTCGAGAATTTGCTGCACCCGCTTTTCGGTGACGAGTGCGTCCATCAACGTATGGCTGAGAAAATTGCCCATGTCGCCACCCGCCGGAGCTTCCGCAAATTCATCCAGCAAAGGTTTGTACGTTGCATTATCCTTGCGCTTGCGCTGGCGTTGGTTGCCGCGAAAGTTGCCGCTGATGCCAAAATAGTTCTGCGGATCTTTCGACGAAAAGGTCTGCGGCTGGGTGAGGGTCGAATGGATGCCCGCCGGGTCCTGGTTGTGCGCATCCGCCGGCGCGCCTTCGCAGCAATTATCGAGGTAGCGACCAACCCAGCCATCACTCAAAAACGCATCGGCATCGCTGGCCGTTTCCCAAATCTCGCTCGAGCGAAAGTGGCTGCGGTTCGGATTCGGGTAGCCGACGTTTTGCAGCACCGCGAATTTTCCATCCTTGGCGAGGTTCGCCAGGGCTCCGCAGGGCGGCGCCAGCGCCACGTGGTCATTCAGTTTATGCAGTGTGCTGACATCCTTGATCGCCAGCTTCGGGCGCAATTTGAAATATAGGTCGTCGGCGTAGGGCACGACTGTGTTCAAGCCATCGTTGCCGCCTGCGAGTTGCACCAGCACGAGGATGCGTTTGTCCTTTTGTGGCGCGGGCACATTGGCCGCAGCAGCATCGGTCAGAAAACGCGGGGCATACGCACTGAAGGCCAGCAGGCCGAGGCCCGTGCCCGTCATGCGCAGAAATTCGCGGCGGGTCGTCGGCAGACGCTGGTGGGTATCGTTGTTCATGGCGTCTTATGGGTTAGCACAAATGGTAGGCTGGCGATTGAAACAGCGCGACCGCCACGTCGCGCACCAGTTCAACGCGCACCGCCTGGTCATTCTGCATGTAGTCGAGAATGTCGTGGTGGTAGGCGTCGGTCGCGGAGCCGGCCAGGAAATAGTTGAGCAACTGGGTGGCAATATCCTCGTCGCTTTTTGCCGCCAGTGTTTGCAGCCGCGCATTGTCCATGTTGATGGCCCCGTGCCCTTCTTGTTGCGCTGCCATCAATTTTCCCTGCAAATCCGCAGTCAGGTTGTGCGGATTCGTGGGGGTGAACATTTGCTGCACGAGCTGCCTGCGCGCGGCAAAGGTCGATGAATTAATCCAGTTTTTTCCGCCGAGCCATCCGCGCACATTGGGCGGGTTAAACGGCTCCTGGCCCATCGCCTTCAGGTTTTGGTAGACTTGGTTTTCAAACGGCGACACATCGAGATTCAAATCCTGGCACAAGCCGAGATAATATTGAATCGGCGTCTTGATCATCGCACCGCGAAATTCCGGCCGGTAGAACAGTTGTGACGAGAAAACGAGGCGCGCCAGTTGATCGACCCGAAAATTCTGCTGCGCCCATTGGTTGCCCAATTCGGTCAGGTAGGGCGCCGGCAGCGCGTCCGGAGAAAGGTAATAGGCGAGAAAGCGTTTTGGCAGGTGCGTGCGCGCCGCGGGTTCCTGGAAAATTAAATCCACCACATCCGCTGCGCCGAATCTTCCGCTCTTGTTAAAAATTACTTTGGTGGTCGCATCCCAGCGCCGCCGGGCAAACGTGCCTTCTTCGTTGTTGACGACGATGCCCGTCAGCGCGCGGGCCGCTTCCTTGATGTCGTTTTCGGTGTAGTGACCTTCGCCGAGGGTGAACAACTCCATCACTTCGCGGGCGAAATTTTCATTGGGCACCCCCACCACGCTGGTATTTAAGTCCAGGTATTGAATCATCGCGGGCGAATACGTCACCAACTTCACCATCTGTGGATAAGATTGTTGGAAAGACGTGCGCAACAGGTCGGCGTGCTTGTAAATGCGCTCGGGGTCCTTGACCTTGCTTTGGGCGACGACCAGCACGTTGCCCAAAAACATCGTCAGGTTTTCCTGCGGGGAATTTTCCGGCTTGGCGGCAAACGCCAGCCATGCCTGCACAAATTCGTGAAAAGTCTCCTGCTGGAGCTGGTTGAGGTCCATCGCCAGTTGGCGCTGGACGGGGACGGGCGCCCCGGCGGCGGCGTTTTGGGCGGCCCGCCGGGCCAGCGGCAGTGGCGCGCCCGACCGCTGGGCTTCCATCAGTTCACTGCGTTTTTGCGCATAGATCGTCAGGCTTGGAGGTGGCGCGAAGGGTCGCACGACTCCGTAGGCGTCATTCAGTGTTTTCTGCAGACCTTGCTTGTAAGTTAGCTCGACTCGGTCTGGCGTGGCGGAAAAACCTATGCGGTGCAACAGGTGCCGCGCAGCATCCCGGTTCCAGTCCTCCGCCTTTAAGGGGGACCATGCTTGCATCGGCGAAAAAGTGGTGGGGTCAAGAGGCATGGTGCGGTCAGGAATAGAAACAACCACCACCCTGATAAGGTTTCAACCTAACGCCTATAAATATATGGAATATACACCCTAATAGCAAAACCTGACTCGCTAAAAAGGAGTTAAAAATTCCGCACTCACGTCTGCCTGCTACCTCCGCGTCGTCTTATAAATTCTCGGCACCCGTTGCGTGATTGAGCAGAAAGTTTCCCACGGGATGCAATCGCACCACCGGCTGAATTCCGCCACCCCGATGCTCGCGCCGTCTTGCTCGCCAATGAGCGTCGCAATATCGCCCACGGCCACTTCGCTCAGTGCTGAGGCATCCACAATCGTCGAATCCATCGACACGCGCCCCAGCACCGCGCAGCGTTGGCCGTGAATGAGTACCTGTGCGCGGTTGCTGGCGGCCGTCGGCAGGCCATCGCCGTACCCCGCCGTCAAAATCGCCACCCGCGTGTCGTGTTCAAGCGTGCGTGTACGTCCATAACCGACGCTTGTGCCCGCAGGGAGTGTCTTGACCAGCCCGACGCGCGCATGGAATGACAACACCGGGTCGGGCCGCAACCGCGACAGCAATGAATCGGGGTAGGGTAGCAGGCCAAATTGCAGCAGTCCAACGCGCACGGCATTAATGGGGCTGTCCGCGGCAAAACTTTCCAGTCCCGCGCTGTTATCGGCATGAATTAAAAAGCCCTTGGGGTCGGCGGGCGCAGGCAGTTCCCTCAACGTGTCGATAAACAATTGCCGTTGGAGCGCCGTGAACGCGGGGTCGGAATCCGCGCAGGAAAAATGCGTGAACACTCCGCGCCAGGATAAGTGCGATGCGGCCGCCAGTTCTTTCGCCAGCGCCGCGGCATCGCGGTGCCACACGCCAATGCGGCCCATGCCCGTATCGATTTTCAAGTGGACGTTGAGCTTGCGCCCGGCGGACGCCGCCGCGGCATTGAGCCTCACGATTTCCTCCGGTGCCGAAACAGTCGCCATCAAGTCATATTCCACCAGGGCCGATTCCTCGCCCGGTAGTACCGCGCCGAGCACCAGCACTGGCCAGCCCGACCCAATTTCGCGTACGTCAGCGCCTTCTTTCGCATTGGCCACCGCAAAGCAATCCGCCCCGCACTGCATCAACCGCGCCACGGTCTGTGCCAGCCCATGACCGTACGCATCGGCCTTTACGACTGCGACGTACCGCACCCGCGGCGGCAGGGCCGCGCGGATTTTGCCGAGATTGCGCTCGAGGGCGGCGAGATCAATCTCCGCCCAACAACGATGGGGCAGGGTGGACATGAAAGGGGTGGATTATGTATGCGGAAAGCAGATACCGGCGAGCGGAAAGGTTGGTGAACTTTCGTTATTTTTCCGCGCCTGCCCATTTCTTGTATTCCGGCGCCAGCCCATACGGAGTCGCTGTTTCGACAAGACGAAAGAGGCCCGGTGTTTTCAATACTTTGGGATGATCTCTTAGCAAAGTCGTCATGCGTAGAGCGTGGGCCGGTGCGCGCGCCCCGGTTTTGCGCGCGGGCACATAGTACAGAGTCCCTTGTGGCAAATCATTTTCACCAACTTCCTGCAGGGGTTTGGTAATCAATGCAGCCGCATCGGTAGTGGGGATCGTCAACAAATTCCAGTGCCCCTGTCGTGCATCGGTGAAGACGGCGAATGGTGGAGGTGTTCCGCCGGCCAGCATCAACTGCGCGGCAAGGTGCAGGCTGCCACCTGCCCATACCGGTCGTGCCATGCCCTGGGTTTTCGCGGCGTCGTTCGTCTGCCAGGTTCGAATTGCCATCGCGGTTAAGCGTAGGCCCAACACGGAGCCCGGTCCCTCGACATAGAGATAGCCAGCCAATTTTTCCAAGGGGATATGTGCTTCCGCCAGCACGCTGCTTACCCCGGCATAAATTGCGTCCAGAGCCCCCGTCTCACTCTCGCGAAAGGCCAGCCACCTTCCTGCGCGCCATACGCCCACCCGTGCCGTCAACCCGCTGGCATCAAGCAGCAGATACGGGCCGGAACTTCCTCTGAGATCAAGCGATGGAGAAGACACCTGACCCAACCTATATCAAGTTCCCCCTGTGGCCCGCGATTGAATTTTTAGTACTACTCTTCGCTGTAAATCACTTAGTTACCTTTTCTTCAAAAACAAAAAATCGATCTACTTGTTCTTGCTGGCTTGGGATGAAAACTTTTCCCGGCTGCTTGATTGCGAGAAATTCGGCCGACTCTCAGTGGGATTGGATGAGGCACCACTGGGATTGGCATTGATCTGCATCAGCCGGTCCGGTTCGCTGATGGCGGGGCAATCCCTCGCCCACCATAATTCGACAATCCTCGTTACGTAAGCAGCCCGCGACAGGCTTAACGCGGCAGCACGGCGGTCGATTTCGGCCCGCCACTCAAGGGGAATGCTGATGCTGACCAGCGTTTTGTTTTTGCCTATCCTGCCCATAAACAAAAAGATAAAACGGAGGAAGTCATTCTTGCCACACTAGATGCTATTTGCACTTTATGCACTGTAGCGGATGGAGTTGAAATACCTTTAAAGGGATTCCTAGCTTACACAGCCTTGTGCATTTCGTGCTCAGATTAGTGGGCGGCCTGCAATTTCCTCACGACCTTAAATATAAGCCTTTTTGAGTTACTTGGCCACTATTTTTACAAGCCAAAAAGAGCGTTTTTCAACCCTTTGGAATTTGAGCTATTTGTCGAACCCGGAATTAATGGCCACTCTGCACGGACTTTACGCATATCTTCGCCGTAAATTGGTCGGCAGAATGCCGAGTTCCTCCCGGTATTTCGCCACCGTCCGGCGGGCGATTTGCACATTATGTTCGCCCAGGATGGAAACAATGCCCTGGTCGCTGAAGGGCTTGGCCGGATTTTCCTCGGACACAATTTGCGCAATCCGGTCCTTGATGCTCGTGTTGGAAAGCGTCTCGCCGTTTTCCGCCGTGTACCCGGGCGTAAAGAAAAACTTGAAGTCAAACACGCCCCACGGGGTGGCGATATACTTGTTCGCAATCGCCCGCGACACCGTGGTCTCGTGCACCCCCACGGCCTGCGCGACCTGGTTCATCGTCAGTGGCCGCAGTTTGGCCACGCCGTGTTCAAAGAAATCTTTCTGCTGTTTGAGAATCTCGCGTGTGATGCGCTCAATCGTCTGCTGGCGTTGCTCAATCGAGCTGATAAGGAATTTGCCCGAGCGCATTTTTTCCGAGATGTATTCCTTCTCCTGCTGCGACAGGCTTTCCTTTGCCAGTAGTTCCTTGTAGGTGGAACTCAGCCGCAGTTGGGGGATGTATTCGCGATTAAGGGTGATCACCCAGCGGTCGCCGTCCTGCTCCACGCGCACGTCCGGCTCGACGACGCGATTGGTGTCTTCGCCAAAGCGCCGCCCTGGTGCAGGGTCGAGTGTGGCCACTTCCTCAAGGGCGTCCTGCACGTCTTCGATGTCGGCCCCGATTTTCCGCGCGATTTCCGGAATACGCCGCCGCAGCAACAACGGGTAATGGTTGCGCAGGATGATCACCGCCAGGCCGTCGCCCTGTCCGCGCATTTTAAGCTGCTGGATGAGCGACTCCTGCACATTGGCTGCGCCGATGCCCGGCGGGTCGAAAGTCTTTAGCAAGTCCGCTGCATCCTGCACCGTTTTGAGTGGCAGGCCCGACAGCAAGGCGACATCCGATACGCCCGTAGTCAAAAATCCCTGGTCATTGAGACTCCCGACGAGATAGCGCAACGCCTCGCCCACTTTGGGGTCGTTATCCGACAACTCAGCCTGTTGTAACAGATGCTCCTGGAGCGATGTCTCGCTCACCAGCGAGTCAAAGAAATGTTGCCGGCGTTCGGCATCCTGCTTCGTAAAGGTATTTTGGCTGCTGGCTTGTTGAAAATGATCGCGCCAATCTTCATCGAGTTTGCGCAGGATTTCAAAGTCCTGCTGGAACCGCATTTCTTCTGTGGGGTCGGCCTGGCCATCCTGCTCGCCGTTACGCTCGGCGTCGTTTTCCCCATTGGGCTGGTCAAGCGAGATGCCGGTCATCGGCAGTTCTTCGAGGAGGGGATTGCTCTGCAATTCTTCCAGGATGGCGTGGCGCAGTTCCAAGGCTGGCGCTTGCAAAATCTTGAGCGACTGGCGCAGTTGCGGCGCCAGTACCTGGCTTTGGGTGAGCTTTTGGACTTGGTGGAAACCTTGGTGCGCCATGAATTACCCTCTATCGTCCCGATCCACTTGGCCGGTCACTTGGAATTTTTCTGCATCCAGCGCTGGCTCGCGGTGGCGCCATGGGGTCCGTAGAGGTCGCGTAGGTATTCCGCGAGCTTTTCGTTGGTGGGGCCGTAGCCGTCGCTGTAAAGGTAGACTTCGAAGGCGGTCAATGCCTCGGCCGCGCTTTGGTAGCGGTCTTCACGGGCACGCGCCAGCGTCTTGTGCAGGATGGTGTTGAGCTTGGCGTCCACACCTTCGCGCATCTTGGTGAAATCGGGCAACTCCATGGACAGGATGTTTTCCCGCGTTGCTTCGGCGCTCTCGCCCTCAAAAATATTCCGCATGCAGAGCAATTCCGCCAGCACGATGCCACAGCCGAAAATATCCGCGCGGGCATCGGTCACTTCGCATTTCGCCTGTTCGGGCGAAAGATACTCGTCCTTGCCGGCGATAACTTCGCCTTCCTCGTTGTACATCAGGTCGAGGGCCTTCGCGATGCCGAAGTCCGTCAGCTTCACGTCGCCTTCGCTGGCGAGCATGATGTTCTTCGGGTTCACGTCGCGGTGGACGATGCCCAGCAAGCGTCCTTGGGCGTCCAGCTTTTGATGCGCGTAGGCCAGCCCGCGGCAAATACGCGAGACAATGAACACCGCCAGCGTAACAGGGATCTTCTGTTTCGTCTCCAGATGCTTGACGATAAAGTCTTCGAGGTTCTTCCCGTTCACAAACTCCATGACCATGTAGTACTGCCCGCCAATAACCCCGAGGTGGTAGGTCTGCACGATGTTGGTGTGGATCAAGTCCGCCACCAGGCGCGCTTCGCCGACAAAGTTGCTGCGAAATTCCGGAATTGCCGAATATTCCTCGCGAATGAGTTTGATGGCGACCTGCTTGCTGAAATTGTCCGACCCCTGCTGGCGGGCTTCCAATACCATGCCCATGCCACCCTCCGCAATCGAGCGGACGATCTCGTAATGAATCTCGTTAAAGATGTGCTTCAGCTTGTGCACGAAATTAAATCAAGCGTTTTAATCCGCCGTCCGCAACTCTTTTCTCGAATTGAGCACGATTCTTGCTGTGGGTTGATTACCTCAGGGCAACGCATTGACAAAATGCACCGTTGGCCGCATACTGTTATCATGATTTCTCTGACTGACAGTGCGGCCCGCCGCATTCTGGAACTTCAGCGCGATGCCGGCGCTGAAGGCAAGCTCCTGCGTTTGTTTGTCTCCACCGGCGGTTGCTCGGGCCAGGAATACGGCATGTCGTTTGACGAGCCCAAGGATGGCGACACCCGCATGGAGTCGAAAGGCATCGCGTTTCTAATCGACAGCGCCAGTCTTGAACGCATCGACGGCTCTGACGTTCATTTTGACGACGGCTTGCACGGCAAGGGCTTTGAGGTGCGCAATCCCCGCGCTACCAACACTTGCGGCTGCGGTCGCTCGTTCAGTTGATGTCCATTGCCACCCGCACTGGCGACGACGGCACCACCGCCCTGATGTTCAATCGCCGGGTGCCCAAAAACCACCCGCGCGTCATCGCCTCCGGCGCGGTTGATGAATTGAACGCCGCCCTTGGCCTCGCTCGCGCTTCGGCTAGCGATGTAAAAGTCGCGGCAATTATTTTCGCCGAGCAACAATGCCTCATCGGCTTGATGGGCGAACTTTCCACCGACGATGCCGACCGGCCGCGCCTGTTGGAATCCAAACTCCAACGCCTCCAACCCGGGGACTTGGCGCGACTTGATGCGCTCGTTGCCGAATTGGAGGCCAATAAAAAACCCGCGCGCGGCTGGGACACCCCCGGCGAAAATCTTTACCACGCGCACGTGCACCTGGCCCGCGTCGTCTGCCGCCGCGCCGAACGCGATTGTGTTTCGCTGCGCGCCACCGGCGCCCACGTGCCGGACTTGATTCTGCAATACCTCAACCGACTGTCGGATGCGTTGTGGCTATTGGCGGCTCCATAGTCGCTTTTGCTTTGGCCAGTTCTTTCATTTTAGCGGTTTTGTCCAATTGTATTTCATGGTATTTTTCCCAGAATAACAGACGGAGGCCCACGGCAATGCCTAAAACCAACACGGGGATATGGAGCAAAAGACTCGCTTCAGAATCAAACCAATGTTGATGCCTGGCGACCGAGAACGCTGCGGCATAAATTATCCAACTAATCGACTCCAGCGCGATTTTCCAACGGGCGAGGCTGGTTACCCCCATAAACTTTCCCCAGCCGAGCCTGAGCGCCACAATCATAAAACCAATCAGGCAGGGGGCAATCAGCAGTGAATCCGTGGTGGCTCTACCCAGGCTCGCCACCAGCAGAAACCCCGTGAGTTCCCGTACATCCGCTGCTCGCTGTGCTTTAAATTTTGCGTCGGTTGCGCGCCAATGATTCAACAATTTCCCGCAGGCCAATGCGATGGCGGAGCAGATCGCTGCAGTGACGGCAAATTCTTGAGCTTGGTCGGTAGCCGGCGACAGCATTGCCAGCACGCCAGCGAGCACGATAGTCACCATCCACAGCACCGCCTCCCGGCCCAGTGCAACGGGTTCTGGCATCGAATCGGAAAGGGAAAGCGACAGCTTAAAGCGCTCTTGTGGAGTCAATGTATCCAGCTCTTCTTCAACTACTGGTTCCGCCGCCAGCTTAATGCGCGCTCTGAGTGCGCTAGCGAAGGCCAGCACGCCAAGGAGCAGTACCAGGCCGCCTGTAATCCATGCGGTATTAAGGAAGGAATTGATGTTCGCAAAAAAATCGTTGTCGGTCAGTGCCGCTGGCCCATGGGCATGGGCTGTATAAACGATGTCACCTTGGGCCACATTTCTCGCCGCCGCGAACGCGCCATGGGCTTCCTGCCAGCCTAAGGCGAGCCCGCCTGTCGCCAGATAGCCCAGCGCGATGCCTCCCGTCGCCCAATAGCCCATGGCCAAGCACCCAATCGCCAGCGGCCCCAATGCTACTGCGCCAACGGCCACCAACCCAATCGCCGCTGGACCAACACTCAGCACTCCAACTGCCGTACCGCCAATGGCCACGAAGCCAACCGCCCGGCTACCCATCGCAATCCAGCCTTTGGCCACTCTCCGTTTTCCTTCGAGCGTCCGCCCAAAATTGGTATGGACTACCGGCATACCGAATAATACCCAAGGGCTGCGATACTCGGAGAACTTAAAAGACTCTTTGGTTGTAAGTCGATTCGGGCACCCGGGCATCGACTTTTTAATTTTGGATCTGAAGCGCCAAAAGCCCAGCAGCAGCCCGGCCATCCCTGCAGTGACCAGAGCAGGGTTGGATTGAAAGTAAATGGCCGAGAGCACGCCGATACCAACTCCGACGCCCAAGCTGATAAAAATCAATTTACGAAATAAATTTGACGTAAACGCGGATTGTCCGGCACCGCGCTGCCCCTCGAAACGATTACGAAAATAGGCGATAGTGGCAACCACGCCCCAAATCCAACAGGCGATGGCTGAGATTAGAACAGCGAGGACTATGCCGAAACAGAGATTCCAGTGGGCATTAATAAAGTGAACGGGGTGCTTTTCATCCGACACCAGCCAGAGGAAGATTCCTAATGGAATTAACAACGCCCAGAATATGAGCAATGGCTGATACGGAAAGGTCTTCCAGCGAATGGCCGCTTTTTTAAAAAGCTCTTGATCGTAAGCCCGTTGTTTTTTGCGCCAGGCCTGCGGGTCAGCGCGCTCTTCCTCCTGCGCAGCTTCCCTTGCTGCGGCCACGGTTGGATCAACCAGCTCGGGCGGTGCCGGTGGCCGCACAAAACGCAGACCAGTCGCCGCGCCTTCGAAGCCTGCAAAAATTCCGATGAGCGGCCCCAGCAATGTACTCAATATGCCAAGGAAGCCGGTCGCCTTTGTCGCTGCCAGTCCTTTGGCAGCGGTGGCCGCCGCCAAGGCGGTCTTGCTCGTCGAGCCGACGGCCATAGGGAGCGCAGCCATCACGCTCATCGTAAATCCAGATCCCGGGTTGGTGCGGGCCAGCGTTCCCTCCACAAAGGCCTGCACTTGTTCCTGGAGCAACTTGCGTCCGCGCGAGAGGCGTTGCCGCACCGTGTCTTCGCTCAAATCAAGTGCCGCCGCCACGTTTTCGATGGATTGATGCTGGCGGTAGAAGAGAATGAGCGGCTCGCGGTAGAGTTCGGGAATCTTTTCCATTTCGCGCCACAAAATAGTTTCCTCGTCGTGTTGAATCGCGAGAGTGGCGGGCGAAGGGCCGGGCGATGCAAGCGTGTCCGCCGATTGGAGCGAGTCGGCGGCTTGGGTCGGCTCGCGTCCTTGCTTGCGCTGCCAATGATACACGCGGCTGCGGGCAATTTCACAAAGCCATGCGCGTAGTTTCGCGGGTTCGCGCAAATCGTGCAATTGTCGCCAGGCGATGAGAAAAGTTTCCTGCGCCAGATCTTCACTCTGTGCCAGGTTGCCGCTGCCGCTATACGCCAGTGAGCAAATCAGCGACTGGTACCGCGCCACAATTTGGGCGAAGACCTCCCGGTTGCCTGTCCGGCTTAGGGTCACAAGTTCGGCGTCGGTTGGGCCTGCGCCCAGAAGTGCGTGGCTGGTACTCATGTCGGCTAAGGAGAGTCGCATTTGCCTGCCCAGGTGACAAGAATTCGCGCGAACAACGCTAAGTCTGGCGAAAATGCATTCGGCTGAGTATCTATACTGACTGCTAGGCGCAGTCTGTCATTATTCGCGCAGCAAACCTTGAATTACTTACTCCGCTTCTTCCGCCACACGGCGAGCGAGGAAGTGCTTTCATTCGAGCGTCTACCACCCAGCAGGCCTTCTACGCTGATATCTTCGTCCAATTCCGGCCAGTGAATGCCGAGGCCCCGGCCAATTAAGCGGTAGTTTCGACGTTCTTTAGGAGTGCCTTCCTTTAATCGGGGATACCAAGCCAACGGGGCTCCGACGGTGCGACCATCCGCTAGGGTCACCTCCAAGCGGTCTTTGCCGACGTTCACGCTTTTGGCGCAGGCGTCGTTTTCAACGGGGGAAGAATTGGTTCCACTTCGCATGAAAATCTTCGCGGTGTTCGACTACAATACGCTGAATTTTTCTTATTTCAACCGCAGAAAAACCTTGGTTGCGGGCGAGTTCTACTGGATTGAGCCAGAACTTGGCGTTCGCGGATTCACGTTCAACGTGGACATGGGGCGGCTCCTGACCATCACTGGCATAGAAAAAGAACCGGTACGGTCCGATAATCGCAACGGTCGGCATGGCGATTTTGAAAACGTTGTATTTATTACTACCGCTTCCGCTTCGGCTTCGTTTTCTCGCGGGGATTCAAATAAGTTTTATCGCGCAGCAGTTCCTCGTACATTTCCAGCATGCGCACGCCTTCGCGGGGCCGCACTTCGTCGGCCTTCGTCGCGCGGTCGATCTGCTTTTTCATCAGGCGCGCCAGTTCCTCGCCGTCCCACTGGATCATTTCCAAAATTTTGTCCACCCGCGCACCGTTGATGGATTCCTCAATATAAAAACCGTCGTCCTCATCTTCTTCGAGGAACACATGCACTTCGTTGACGCGCCCGAAGAGATTATGCAGGTCGCCCATGATGTCCTGGTACGCGCCGACGAGAAACACGCCGAGATAGTAGGGCTTGTTCGGTTCCAACGGATGCAGCGCCAGTGTCCCGCGCACGTCTTCCAGGTCGATGAAGCGCGAAATTTTGCCGTCCGAGTCGCAGGTGATATCCACGAGCACCGTTTCCACCGTCGGCTTTTCGTCCAGGCGGTGGATGGGCATGATGGGGAACAATTGGTCGAGCGCCCAATGGTCGAGCAGCGACTGGAACACCGAAAAATTGCATACATACTGCTCCGCCAGCATGGTGTTGAGCTGTGCCAGTTCGTCGGGCAGATACCCGCGGGCGGCCGCGCTCTTTTGGCGGATGTCCGCGCAGATTTTCCAGAACAGGCTTTCCGCTTCGGCTCGCGTTTCCAAATCCAAAAATCCGAGCGTAAAGAGCGTCTGTGCCTCTTCCTTCTTTTGCTGGGCGTCATGGAAACGCTCCAGCCGGCCATACTGGTCGCTGTCCTCTAAAATATGCTCGAGCGCGGAGACCACTTCATGCTTTTTGCGCTTCTTTTTCTTTTTTCCATTCAGCGGCTGGAAGGGCGTGCTCTTGGAAATGCGGTCAATCACTTCGAGGATAAGAATAGAGTGGGGGGCGACAATTGCGCGGCCGCTTTCGCATACGATGTCCGGCACCGGCACGCCCGCGCTGTCGCATACGCTTTTGACATTGGCCACCACGTCACGCGCATATTCTTCGAGCGAATAATTCATCGACGACTCGTAGTTGGCGCGGCTGCCATCGTAGTCCACGCCCAGGCCGCCGCCCACGTCGATCAGCCGCATGTTGAAGCCCAGTTTGTACAATTCCACGAAAAACCGCGTGGCCTCAACCACGGCCTTTTTAATCGTAAGAATGTTCGGCACCTGCGAACCGATATGGAAATGGACGAGTTGCAGGATGTTTTCCAATCCCGCTTTTTTCAACTTCCGTACCGCCAGCATCACTTCACCGGTTGTCAGCCCAAACTTGGCGTCTTCGCCCGACGACGTCGCCCATTTGCCCTCGCCCGTGGTTTTTAATTTTATGCGCAGGCCGATCCGCGGCTCGATGCCGGTTTCCTTGGCCACGCGCAAAATATCGTCAATTTCCGAAAGTTGTTCGACGACGATGATGACATTCTTGCCCAGCTTGCGCCCCAGTAGCGCGAGCTTGATGTAGTCGTCGTCTTTATAACCATTGCAAATCAGCAAGGCCGAGCGCCGATCCAGCGCCGCCAGTGCAATAAGCAGCTCCGGCTTGCTCCCGGCTTCGATGCCATAATTGTACTCCTCGCCCGCATCCAGAATTTCCTCCACCACTTCACGCAGTTGGTTGACCTTGATGGGGAACACCCCGCGGAATGCCCCGCTGTATTCCTCCTGCTTGATGGCGCTGCGAAAAGCTTCATTCAATTGCGTCACGCGCTGCCGCAGCATGTCCTGCACGCGAATGGTCAGCGGTGCGCGCAAACCCATCGACGCCGCTTCGTTGACAATGTCCATCAACCGTATCTTGCGGTGGTCCGCCGCCGGGTGCACGCACAGGCCGCCCTGTTCGTCGATGGAGAAATTATTTCCTCCCCAGCGCTTGATGCCGTAGTAGTCTTCCGCGTCGCGAAGCGTCCACGGGGCGGAGGTATGAATTTTGAGTGCCACTGCGAAATGATTGGTAGAACAAATGCGTTAATGCAGGAACGCCCACAGTGCAAAGGAAATTTTTGCTTTCATTAAAAGCGGCACCCGGTTGTAACCAACCCGGGTTGAGCTAAGGTTATCACGCACTCCCTTCGGGCTTCCCATTCCCGACGCGACCGCGTAACGTTTGCTCGCATTAACCATTCGATATAATTTTGTGCCAACTTGGATTCCTAAACGCAAGCGGTGGCGGTTGCTGGGTCTTTACCTGGCACTCCTTGCCTTGTCGCACATCTGGTGCAGGTGGGTGCCCCCGGTTGGCCTGCCCCAACCAGGGCAGCTATCCACGGAAGTGCTCGTTATCGATGACGATGGCGAACCCACCGGCGAAAAAACGACACTGGCTTATCAGGACTTGTCTCCGCCCGGGGTAAAAGATGCTCCAGTGCTCGTTTTGCTCCATGGCAGCATCTACACGCCAAATTCTTTTGATGAACTCATCCGGCAACTGGCGCCCAATTTTCGCCTGATTGTGCCCGACTTGCCCGGCTTTGGCGCTTCCGTGGGATCCGATTTGCCCGATTATTCGCCCGCCACGCAGGCTCACGAACTGGAAGGCCTGCTCGACCATTTGCGGCTCGATCACGTCCATGTGGCCGGTTTTGGCATGGGCGGCGCCGTCGCGCTGGAACTCGCCAATCGCGGATCTGATCGCGTGCAATCCATCACTTTGCTCGGTTCCACCGGCACCGTCGAATTTGAGTGGCTGGGTGACCCGGTGCTCAATCACGCTATTTATGGCGCGCAACTGAGTTTGTACAATGCCGCCCATGCGCTGCTCCCGCATTTCGGCTGGCTGGATACCGGCCCCATCAATTTCGCTTCCGTCCGCGCCTTGTGGGATTCCGACCCTTTGCGCTTTCGCGATTTGCTCATCGGCTACCGTAATCCGCTGCTCATCATCCATGCCGAGAACGATTTTGTTGAACAGCTTTCCTCGGCCCAGGAAAATTACCGCGTCGTACCGCAAAGCGTGTTGATCACAATTCCCGGCGGCCATGGGGCGGTTTTGCGTGACACGACCAAAGTCGCCGCCGCGATCCGGCAGTTTGTGGACAAGGCGGATCACGGACTGGAGCGCACCAAATCCGAAGTAGAGCAGGACCGCCTCACTGCTTCCGTAAAAGATGTCGCCGTCAGCGGACCACGCAGCCGCACCTATGAATTTCTTTTGCTGCTGGTGATTGCCATCCTCACCATGTTTGGCGAAGACGCCACCTGCATTGGCGCGGGTTTGCTGGTTGCGCGCGGCGTACTGGGCTTTTGGACGGCGTTGGCAGCCTGCCTCGTGGGCATTCTCGCCGGTAATGTAATATACTATGTCGTCGGCTGGCGGTTTGGCCGCCCGGCGCTTTTGCATCCATTATTTAGCTGGGCCGTGAAGGAAAGCGATTTGCAGCGCATGACCACGCTCTTTCAACGGCGCGGCACCTGGATAATTTTTCTCTCGCGGTTTGTGCCGGCCAGCCGTCTGCCGGTGTTCATGAGCGCCGGCATCTTGCGGTTTTCCTTCTGGCGCATGTTTGCCGCCCTCGTGGTTTCCAATCTTTTGTGGACACCGCTTTTTGTCTGGTCGGCCTCCTGGCTGGGGCAGGGGATGATCGCCATGGTCGAGCACTACGAAAAGGCGGCGTTATTCATCGTCGTGATCACGGTGGGGATTGTCCTGGCGGCCATCCATATCGTCCAGCCACTCTGCACCTGGCGCGGCCGCCGGTTGTGGCGTGCGCGCTGGCGTCGCCTTACCCAATGGGAATTTTGGCCGGCGGCGTGGGTCCAGTGGCGGCTGGTCCCCGTATTGTGGAAACTGGGCCGCCAGTCCGGAGGCTTTTTGGTTTTCACCTGTGCCAATCCCGATTTCCCGTCAGGCGGCTTTATCGGCGCCGCCAAGAGCATTTGGTTGCGTGCCTTGATCGATGCCGGTTCCGCAGTGCCGCGGTGGACCTTGCTGCCGGCTGCTCCCGCTTCTTCCACGGTTACTGCGGCGCATCGGGTGGAGACTTTGCAAAAATGGCTGGCGGAAACGCCCACCGCGTGGCCAGTGGTGCTCAAGCGCGATGTCGGCGGCCAGGGGCGTGGGGTGAAGATTTGTCATTCGCCGGACGAGGCCTTGCATTATTTCGTCGACAACTTGTGCGCCGTGGTTGCGCAGGAATATGTGCCGGGCGCGGAATTCGCCGTCTGGTTTGCCCGCGAACCTGGCACCCGGACGGGGCGCATTCTGGCGGTGGCTGAGGCGCAATTTCCCACTGTCATCGGCGATGGCCAGCGCACGCTCGAACGCCTCATCTTGTCGGACGACTGTTCGTTGTCCCGCGGACAAATCTTCCTCGCCAAATTCGCCGCCCGCGTGGCCGATATCCCCGCCACCGGCGAAGTCATTGTCCTTTCCGAACTGGCCCAGCCGAGTGACGGCGCCTACGCGCTCGATGCCACGGCCGAACTTTCCACACCGGAGTTGGCCGCCGCCATCAATGATCTCGCGCGGCATTTGTCCGATTTTCATTTTGGAAAATTTCAAGTGCGGTGCCCGTCCCGCGAAGATTTCCGCGCGGCCAAAAACTTGCGCGTCATTGGCGTGGCTGGGGTCAAGGCCGCCGGTTCCGCCATTCGCGATCCGCGCCGCACCGCCCAGGAAGCCCGCCGCCAAACTCAGGCCCAATGGGAAAGTTGTTTTGCCATCGGCGCGACGTTGCACAAGGGCGGCGTCAAATCCGCGCGCTGGAAGACGATTCTGCGCGGCTGGTTCCAGGCGCGTTTTGGCAGTTGAGCCACGCCTGCCGCCATGCGCCCGCTCTCCATTCTTTTCGCCCCCTTTGGCAGCGAGGGCGATGTGCGCCCAGTCCTGTGGCTGGCCGGTGGACTCGCCGCACGGGGCCATCGCATTACTTTTGCCATCACGCCTTATTACAAGCATCTCGTCGAATCCCGCGGCTGGCGGGCGCTCGATATTGGCACCAGGGAAAATTTTGCCGCTATCATGCAAGACCCGCGCCTGTGGCAGCCGCGCGCCGGCACGGATTTGGTCATTGGCCATATGCTTGAGACTCTGCCGGTTTATTCCGAAGTCCTGAATAAAGGCGGCGAACATTATGATTTGATCATCGGCAGCACCTTGGGCACCGGCGCCTTCACTTGGGCGGAACAACAAAAAATTCCGCGCCTAATGTTGCATATGCAGCCGATGTGCCTCAAGAGCGTCCACGAGTGCCCGCTCTATATTGAAGGCGCCGAGTGGATTTGCCGTTCGCCGAAATGGGTGAAGCGCTGTTTCTTTTGGTTATCCGACCGCTTCGTGATCCGCCGGATTTTCCCCCAACTGAATGCCCATCGCGCACGGCTCGGTTTGCCGCCGTTGCGCCGGGTTGATGACGAACTCTGGCACGGTGCGGATGGCGTCGCCGCTTTGTTCCCACCCTGGTATGCCGCGCCTCAACCCGATTGGCCGCGAAATTTGCGCCAGTTCGATTTTCCTCGCGAGCCAGTTTCATCCAGCACTCCGCCACTGGAATCAAAACTGGAAAGCTTTTTGTCCGCTGGCGCACCGCCCATTCTCTGGACTCACGGCTCGGCCAATCTCGACACCAAAAAATTTGCCGCCATCGCGCGTGAGGCAACCGAATCGCTCGGCTTGCGCGGCTTGCTCGTCGGCCCCGCCCACGGTTCGGTTCCTGCCGAGGAAAATTTTCTCGAAATCACCCACGCTCCCTTCGCGCAATTATTTCCCCGCGTTCGCGCAGTCGTTCATCACGGCGGCATTGGCACCACCGTTCAGGCGCTCGCCGCCGGCCTGCCGCAGTTGGTCATCCCCCGCGCCCACGACCAGCCCGACAACGCCCGGCGGCTCGAACACCTCGGCGTCGGCGCGCGCATTCGCTATCCAGATTTGTCCGTTGAAACCGCCACCCAAAAATTGCGCGAATTATTGTCTTCATCTCAAACCGCCGCTGACTGCGCGCAGCTCCAAAAGCAAGTTACTGCCGCCCATCCACTCCCCGCGTTATGCGACTGGGCGGAGCAGTTGTCGGTCCGGTTGTAGGGGCACGCGTGAACGCGTCAACTATGTTGGCTGCGCCCTTGGTCTTTCATGGCACTGAGCTTTAGCCAGCGCTCTGGGATTATCTTTGCCAAAGCAGCGCTGGCTAAAGCTCAGCGCTACGATATGCGTCGCGTCCCTAAATAACCTATTTGACCCCGCCTCTAATCTAAAACATCCTGATATTTAATGAGGCCGCGAAAATTTTCTCCGGCATTGCTGGTATTTATTCTCGTTCTCATTGGCTTCGGTCTTTGGTTGTTCTTGCAGCCTACAACAACGGCCCCAGCGAAAACTGCAGCGACGGCAACTCCAACTAAAATTGATTCAGTCAGATTAGTCGCAGCGCCCACCCAAGTCGAACCGCCCAAGCTGTCCGCAGTGACGCCCAAGCCCGAAACCGCACCGATGGCCACATCAACCTATGCGGATCCTCAAACCGACTTGAAAACGGCCATTCCGGATCTTGCGCGTCTGGCTGAAGCAGGGGACTGGGCCGTCATCGATGAAAATTACTATCCTCCGGGCAGCATTGATTCCAGCATCATTCAACGCACCCGGGCGCAGCAACAACAGGCCGCGATGGTTGCCGCCCAAAACCCGAAATTACAGCAGCAAATGCAACAAACACATCAAGCGGCCGCGCGTTCGTGGGCAGCCCTGGAAGCCCAGACTCCGACCTATAACGCGACCGGCGATGAAGCCACCTACATGTATTCGGTTGAATTGGGCGGCGGTCAAATCTTGCCTCCGCGACCCCAGACCTTCGTCAAAATCAACGGCAAGTGGTATGTAAAACCGCCAGAAGTAAAGGGGACTCTTATAGTGTTAGGGCAGAATCCAAACAACTGAGAATGCCAGCGCATTATTTTCGCCGGCATATCTCGGTCTTTCATGTGAATATAGAAATGACTGGGGTTGGATAATTTCCAAAGCGCTAAAAACGTCATCGCAGCCCATCTTTCTTTGAACTCGCGGCCCGCTTGCACAGTCTGTAACTTAAAGAGTTACTTCCGCCTCATGTCCGTTCGCCAGACCAGCAATACCTCCGCCGGCTTTCATTCGCCGTTGATGACGACCTATCGTCCGCCCGCCATTCGCCGGACGGATTGGATTAACCCCCTCGTCATGCTGGCGCTCGGACTTATCGGCGTGCTTTTTATCAAGTCCGCCGGTCGCTTTAGCGGCGGGTCCGAATGGGCGCAGCAGTTGGTCTGGTTTGCCCTTGGCGTGGCATTCTACATCGCGCTGGCTTCGCTCGATTACCACATTTGGATGAAATATGCCTGGCTGGTCTACTTGGGCAGTATTGTACTTTTGATGCTTTTGTGGTCCAGACTGGGTCAAGTCCGGGGTGGGCCAGAGGTCGGTTCTGGTGCCCGGCGATGGTTGGGAATAGGTTCGTATGCCATTCAACCATCGGAGTTTGCGAAAATTGGCACCATCATTATGCTGTCATTCGTCCTCGCCAAATCACCGTTGGGAAGCTTTCGCGATTCCTTTGCCATGCTGGTCAAAATCGCGGCTTTGCTCGCCGTGCCTATGATGTTGATTTTTTTGCAGCCAGACTTAGGCTCAAGCCTAGCCTTGTTTCCGACGGTGTTCGCCCTCCTTTATGTTTCAAATTTGTCCGCACGATTTTTCGTGACGGTCTTTGGGCTATTTTTGCTCGGCGTCGTCGTTTTGAACAAGGACATCAAAAATTACGAAAATTTTCTGCAAGTACACAAACTCAACGCTCAGGAAGCCCATGGCCAGTATGAGAAACAGTCATGGCTCCCCCTGAAAGATTACCAGCGCGACCGCATCGCTTCATTTTTGGATCCCGAAGCAGTCGACCCGCAGGGCATCGGCGTCGGGTGGAATCAGAAACAGTCGCTAATTGCAGTGGGCACGGGAGGCTTGGCGGGCAAGGGTTACGAAAACGGCACCCAGGCGCGCCTCGGCTACCTGCCTCACCGCGTGGCGACGAGTGATTTTATTATGGCCGTCTTCCTTGAGGAGACGGGTTTCATCGGCGGCCTGGCTGTGATCAGCCTTTACGCCATCCTGTTAGGCAACACTTTGCGCATCGCCTGGTTGGCGCGCGACCGGTTCGGACAACTGTTGTGCGTCGGCGTGGCGGTGCTCTTTATGGTGCATGTGTTCGTGAACATCGGGATGGTGCAAGGGTTGATGCCAGTCAAAGGCATCCCATTGCCGCTGCTGAGCTACGGAGGTTCCTTCGTGCTCAGTTGCTGCATACTCCTGGGTTTGGTGCAAAGCGTCCATCGTCATAGCCGCGAATCGGTCTGACGTAACGCCGCCAACCCTCCCTTCCTTCACGATCTTCAACACATACACCTTATGCCAGACCAAGACTACCCTGCCGCGGACCACGCGGACGAAATTTACGAAGGCCACGAGGCCAACGAAACTCCCACGCGCCCCGTTGCCCCGGCCACGCCGCTCTCTCCCGAGGAGCAAATGCGCGAGGCCCCGCTCGAACCCGAGCCCGAACTGATTGACGCCGGCGAATTGCGCGATAACGCCCAACTGCGCGCGAAAAAATCCCGCCCGTTGTTGCAGCGCATCGTCAATGCTTTCCGGGGCGAGGAAAAACGCGTTTACCGCGAGATCATCATCAACGCCGAGGCGCTCGAAAAACGCGTCGCCCTCCTCGTCGATGGTGTCCTCGAAAAATACGAAGTTGAACGCGCCGGCGAAAGCCGCCTCGTCAGCGCCGTTTTCAAGGGCCGCATCCAAAACCTCGAAGCCGGCCTCAAAGCCGCCTTCGTGGACATCGGCCTGCCCAAAAACGCCTTCCTGCATTATTGGGACATCCTGCCCGCCGCCAACGACAGCGCCGTCGAAATCGTCCGCGAAAACCAGTCTGACGAACAACGCCGCCGCGCCGAAAAGATTTCCCTCAAGGACATCCCGCGCCTTTACCCGATTGGCACCGATATCGTGGTGCAAATCACCAAGACGCAAATCGGCACCAAGGGCCCGCGCACGACGACCAACATCGCCTTGCCCGGCCGCTTCATCGTGTTGATGCCCTATTCCGGTGGCTGCGGCATTTCCCGCAAAATCGAAGACCGCCGCGAACGCGAACGCCTCAAGACCATCCTGCGCGACCTCACCATTCCCGAAGGCATGGGTGTCATCATCCGCACCGCGGGTGAAGGCAAAAAAATCCGCTACTTCATCCGCGACTTGCACATGCTGCTCAAGTGCTGGAACGAGATGCAGGAGAAAATGAAGTCGCCGAAGCCGTGCATGCTCTACCAGGAGCCGGACATCATCGAGCGCACCATTCGCGACTTCCTCACCGAAGACATCGACCGCGTGCTCGTCGACAACGACAAGGATTACGAATTGATGCTGCGGCTCGTGGAGGAAATCTCCCCGCAATCGCGCTCGAAAATCCAGCGCTACAAGGAAACGGTTCCCATTTTCGAGCGCTACAACATTGAGCGCCAAATCGAGCAGACCTTCCAGCGCCGCGTGCCGCTGCCCAGTGGCGGCGAAATTGTCATCGAGGAAACCGAGGCGCTCGTCGCCGTCGACGTCAACACCGGCAGCCACAAAGGCCCCAAGGACGGCCTGAACTTCATCACCCAGGCCAACCTCGAAGCCGCCAGCGAAGTCGCCCGGCAAATCCGCCTGCGCAACATCGGCGGCCTCATCATTCTCGACTTCATCGACATGAAGCGGCCGCGCGACCGCCAGGCCGTGTACATGCGCATGAAGCAGGAAATGGAAAAGGATAAGGCCAAGAGCCACGTCCTGCCCATCTCCGCGCTCGGCATCATGCAGATGTCCCGCCAGCGCCACGAGCAGTCGATGACCTCCGGCATTTACACCGGTTGCCCGTATTGCCATGGCCGCGGCATCGTCAAGAGCCCGCGTTCGATGAGCGTCGAAATCCAGCGCAAACTTCTCTCCCACGTCCGCCGCCTGCGCACGCTGCCGGGAAATGTTGGCCGCGAGCTCCGCTTCCGCGTGCTCCTGCACCCGACGAATCTCGAACGCCTGCGCACCGAGGACGAACGCCACTTGCTCGACTTCGAGCAGGCCTACCACGTCAGCCTGGCCTTCCGCGCCGACCCCACCTACCACGTCGAAAATTTCAAAATCGTCGACGCGGACACGGGCTCGGAATTGCGGTAGATCAGCTCAATAATGTGGCCGTGATCTGAAAATGGTCACGGTCCTGGTTTCACTTGTTTCGCAAACTGCGAAACAAGTGGCCTGTCCTTGGCGTTACATCTTCATCCTTCCGCCTTCATCGCTCATCCTTTCCTAATTCCCATGAAGCCCAAGGAAGATATTTCGATGATGTGCGCCAAGGGCGGTGGCGGCGTGGGCTTGCTCTTGGGTTTAATTGATGCCGGGCACACTTTGGTGATGGATGGCGTCGGCGTCATTTCCCTCTTTTTGGCGGCATTGACCATCGTCCTCTGGGGATTCTCGCTCGCGATAATCAGTGGTGGCTTTGCTTTTTTTGTCCTTTGGCTCGCTGAGCGCCGCTTTGGCCCGCCCGCCGGTACGGAGAAAGGTCCCGACGCCATTTTGCAAAAGACGAGTTACCTGCGCGGCCTGCAAACCGAAACGCAGAAGGCCTATCTCGAAATCGGCCATCACGTCAACAATGCCGACCTGCATCTCGCCGCCGCCGAAAAGGAATTCGAGGCCGGCGCCTTCGCTCCGTTTTGGGACGAAATCGAACGCGCCGCCAACGAACTCGCCGCCTACAAAAACGAGGTCGAGCACATGCGCCGCAGTGTGGAAGTTTATAAAAACGAAGCCGACGACCTGGAGCGCCTTTCCGTATCCGCGCCGCCGTTGGACCTTTCTGGCCGCCCGTTGCCCGATGCCCGGCCTGCCGCCACCCGCTTTATGGCCACCGTGCGCAAGGCCCAGACCAATTTCCAGTTCGCCGTCATCTACGAACAGCGCAAGACGAACCAGCTCCTCCATGCCGGCTTCGGCACCCTCGGCGCGGCCATTTATTCCCTCGGTGATTCCATCAACGCCTCGATCAATAATTTGTCCAAAACCCTCCAGGCCCAAAACAAAAGTATCTTCACGGTGGACAAGGCGATGCTGGACAAACTGCTCACCTCCAAGGCTGACAAGGCGGAAAAAGCCGATAAGGAAGAAGCGGACCAGATCTATAAAGATCACCAAATCGACCCCACCGCCGCGCTCGATCGCATCCAGCACAAAGACCGGGTGCTCTAAGAAAGTGCTTTCGTTCCAGGTGCATAGTTCTTAGTTTGGTTCCTTGCATCCTTGGCTTGCCCCAGGCAGTAGGGACTGCTTTTCTAAGTACTAGAACACTAAGCACTAGAGCACCAAAAAACTTTCTTCTCCATGCCCAAGCGCGTCCTCATCCTCGGCGTCAACGGTTTCATCGGCAGCAGCCTCACCTGGCACATCCTGAACACCCATGACTGGGAAGTCTTCGGCATGGACATGGCGTCCAACAAGCTCGAACACTGCCTCGACCACCCGCGCTTCAAATTCTTCGAGGGCGACATCACCATCAACAAGGAGTGGATCGAGTACCACGTCCGCAAGTGCGACGTCGTCGTCCCCCTCGTCGCCATCGCCACGCCCTCGCTCTATGTCAAGGACCCCATCCGCGTCTACGAACTCGACTTCGAGGCGAACATGGAAATCGTTCGCAAGTGCGTGAAATACAAGAAGCGCCTCATCTTTCCCTCCACTTCCGAGCTCTACGGCATGTGCCCCGACAAGGAATTTGACGAATACACCAGCAACCTCGTCCTCGGCCCCATTCCCAAACAGCGCTGGATTTACTCCTGCATCAAGCAGCTGCTCGACCGCGTCATTTACGCCTATGGCGAAACCGCCGGGCTCGACTACACGCTCTTCCGTCCCTTCAACTTTGTCGGCCCCAAACTCGACGACATTAACGAGCCCAAGGAAGGCTCCTCGCGCGTCGTCACCCAGTTCCTGCACAACATCATCCACGGTCGGCCCATCAAGCTCGTCGACGGCGGCAAACAGCGCCGCTCCTTCACCTTCATCGACGACGGCGTCGACGCCATCACGCGTATCATCGACAACAAAAACGGCTGCGCCTCGAAAAAGATTTTCAACATCGGCAACCCCAAGATGGATTTCTCCGTCCGCGAATTGGCGGAAATGCTCCTCGACCTCGTTTCCAAATACCCTGGCTACAAGGACATCAAGAAACGCATCAAAATCGAGGAAGTCACCAGCGCGGAGTATTACGGCGCCGCCTACCAGGACGTCACCCACCGCGTGCCCTCCGTCAAGGAAGCCCAGAAGCACCTCGGCTGGAAGCCCACCACCGACCTGCGCACCTCGCTAAAACTCACGCTCGACTACCACCTGCTCCATAAAGATTACGAACTGAATAAAATGCAGACGCGGTAAAGTGGCTAGCTGGCTGGATCAGTGCGGCGAAGATTCAAATATTTGCGAAAGCAATTCCAGCCATACCAGATCCAGATTGGGACACACAGCATTGAGCCAAGCCCGAGAATGGAGTTGAAGACGGGCCCAATCAGTAGATCGATGCAGGAGAAGCTTCCGGATTCATAGGCATATTTAAAATTAACAGCAGCAAGATGCTCATGGCCCTGGAGGTACATGCCCCAAGCGAGCCAGGGAGACATAAGACCGTAGGTAATTCGAAAAAACTTATCTCGCGGCTTCTCCGGTAGTTTTTTAAATTCAGCTTTGAGCATTCCGGCATCGCCGATGCTTTGTGTCGCCACTTCAAACGCGTTATTCAGCTCCATTCCTGCTTCCACGTTTCGCTCAATTTCCTCGCGCAAATGCAGCTCCAGCTCCTCCAGCGGAATGGGGTTTTCAATTCCGGCGGCCAGCATCTTCTGCCGCCAGTCGGCGGTGGCTTGTTCGAGGTTAAACATGGCGTTGCGCTTTTGAATAAAATGTAGACGTGGTGAGTGGTCTAGTTTGGTGTTTTTTGACGGAAGGGTTTCGGATAATTGCGGAAAGAATACCAGGCCAACCAAATAAAACTCGCTCCACACAGTAATTGAATAAGTCCTATGTACATGCGGTAGCCGGGTCCAATCAGTAGATCGACGTACGAGAAGCTTCCGTCGCGGTAGGCAAATCTAAAATTAACAGTTGCCAGTCGCCTATAGCCATTCTGGCACCCCATTAAGGCTAATGTAAACCACAACAAGCTGCTGAAGATTCTTAAAGATTTATGTCTTGGTTTTTCTGGGACTTTTTTGAATTCAGCTTTGAGTGATTGAGCCTCGCCAATACTTTTAGTCGCTTTGTCAAACGCCTCCTGCGCTTCCATCCCTTTACTTACTTGCCGCTCCATCTCCTCGCGCAAGTGCAATTCCAGTTCCTCTAGCGGAACGGGCGTCTCAATGCCTGCGGCAAGCATCTTTTGCCGCCAGTCGGCGATCGCTTGTTCGAGGTTAAACATGGGTTTATTTTATCGTTCTCATCTTCGCTGACTCGGTCGCCTTCCAAATCAGCCATCCGCCGACGTACAGGCTTCCCAAACCCATCAGCAAATTAGTACCGGGCCCAATCATGAAATTCTCCATTGTGAAGCTGCCGCCAATGAAGGCGAAACTGAAATCGGTGTCCATGAGTTGCAGCCAGCCATGCGCGATGTTTCCGCACCCTATGCCACCAAGTAAAATTATGCCAAGGATTCCGAAGGGCTTTTTGGGGATTTTATTGAATTCCGTCTCCAATGAACGTGCCTCGCCGATGCGCTGTACGGCCACTTTGAACGCTTGCTCCGCCTCGATTCCTGCCCGCACCTGACTTTTCATCTCCTCGCGCAAATGCAACTCCAGCTCCTCCAAGGGGACGGGGTTTTCAATGCCCGCGGCCAGCATCTTCTGCCGCCAGTCGGCGATCGCTTGTTCGAGGTTAAACATAGCTCTCCTTGCGCAGCCCGGCCAGCACCGCGCTGACCAGCGACCATTGTTCCTGATGTTTTGCGAGGGCCTTATGGCCGTCTTTTTTCAAAGAGTAGTATTTTCTTTTTCGCCCGGTCTCACTTTCGCCCCAGCGCGCCTTGATCAAGCCCTTGTTCTCCAGCCGGTGCAGCACCGGGTAAAGCATCCCGTCCGTCCATTGCATCTGGTTGTCCGAGCGGGCTTTGATATCCTGGATAATTGCATACCCATAGCTTTCACCCCGGGCGAGGAGGGACAATATCAACGGCTCGGCCGACGCCGCCACTAGTTCTCGTTTTAGCATAGGCCCACTATACATTGCCGAACTATGTATGTCAAGGGGGTAAATTTATTCACCGCAAAGGCGCGGAGAACGCGAAGAAGAATAAGTATTGAACCACGGAGGACACGGAGGACGCGCAGACTTCGATTATAAATCCATCCCTCTGTGTTCTCCGTGTCCTCCGTGGTTCAATCTTCTCTGTCTTTCCTTTGCGCCCTTCGCGCCTTTGCGGTGACCCCTAATTTACCATCTCCCCCGACACATCGAACCGCTCAAACGCCATGCCCAAAAAATAAATTGCCGTCGCGGCTTCGCCCAGTATTACCGCCGCGCCGGACAGCGCCGCCAGCAGCACCGCCGCGTTGGTGCCGAGCAGCCACTTCCCCACAACCAGAACTGCCGCAAACACCAGCCCGGCCGGCAGTAATATCCCCAGCATGACCAGCAGGGTCCCGATGGCCAAAATGATGTTCTGGCCAAAATTTTCAAATCCCCGCGGCGCATTTTTGTCAAACCGCACCCAGCTCGGCAGCAGCAGCGCCACCGCATTGGGTATGAGCAACATCGCCAGGTTGATGGTCGGCATAAAAACTCCCGTTGCCACCGCCACGACAATTTTAAACGGCAGTATCCAGACCGGATCATTCCCCGTCGAAATGGTGATGACCGCCACGGCGATGAGCAGCCACTGCACCACGGTTATAATGGTCACGGGCGCCAGCACTTCCCCGAGCACCACCTGCCAGCCCGGCAACGGGTAAAGCATGAGCATTTCCGCATTGGGCAAATCCGATCGGAAATCCGCCCGCAGCAGAATCGGTCCGACAAAGACACTAGCCACCAGCAGTAGCAGGCTGAGCGCGCCAAAAACGCTTTGTCCCGGACCGTGGTGTTGCGACGGTCCCACTGCCGTAAATCCGATAATGACCAGCCAGCCGCAAATCATCAATGTGCGCACCGAGAAAAAGCTGCCAGCCAGTATCAAGTTTTTCCACAAAAACGCGATGGCTGGCAAACCAGTCGGTTTCAGTTTAAACGGCGAACGCCGGGCCTTGGTCGGAGTGATCACGCCGCCTTGGCGTTGGCGCATCGTCTCGATTCGTGTGGCCACTTTGCGGGAATATTCAATCGAGGCTTCTTCGAAGGCCACATCAGCGCGAATAACCAGATAATAGTGCAGGGCCAGAATGGCCACCGCCGGACCGAGGGCTAATAAAAACGACCACGCATCAGGCGCGAGATAGGGCCGCACCACCAGCCGGAATGGATAGAGCAGATATGGCGTCAAGCCGGTCGACAGCCCTTCCTTTAACCACGCCAGTATCGCCGGACCGCCTTCGAGCCAGTCGGGCGGCGTGGGCCAGCCTTGAATGACGAATGCCCCGACCGCCACGAGCAATCCGATGATGAGCACCCGTCGCCACCGATTGGTCAGGCCGCGATCCAGCAGTATCGTGCGCGCAAACGAGCCCGCCAGGTTGTGCAAATTCAGCGTAGAAAGAATCACCCACCAGCCCACCAGGGAAATCCACACATGCCCGCCCTGCCGCCAGCGGCCCCAGACCAGCGTCAGAAATAAAATGGAAAAGAAAATGGCGAACTGCGAACGGATCAACTTGAACTGGATCAGCCCCCGCCGGGTGATCGGCGCGGGAAATAAAAAGGCAATTTCTGCCTCGGAAAAAGCCAGTGCCGCCCGTTGATTGGGCAGGATCCAGCCCAACGCCACCACCACAAACAGCAACAGCGCGCCCAGGTTTTCTGCGCCCATGGCATTGAACGATGCCGGCATACCGGGTGGACTGGCGCTCCCATCCGGACTGGCGCTGTGCACCAGAAACGAAAAATAAAAAATAAAATACATCGCGCCCAGCACCGCCCCTGCGAGGTATTTGGGCTTCTTCAATCGCTTAAACCGCGCGCCCAGCCGGTTGCGCACCGAGTTTAACTGCAAATAGAGCAGCGCCGAGATCATGGCAGGGGCGGTGGCGTCGGGTTGGCCACTGTGTCATCCGTCGCGCGGAAAAAGATGTCTTCCAGGCTCGAATCCGACTGCGTCGAAAACTGCCGCGTGATTTCCGCCATCGACCCATGCGCAATCATTTTGCCGCCTTTGAGAATCAACAGGTGCGTGCAAATTTCCTCCACCAGATGCAGCAGGTGCGAACTGAGGATGATGGCCCCGCCTTCACGCGCGCGTTGCGTGATGGTCGTCTTCATCTTGCGGATGCCCAGCGGATCCAGCCCGGTCAGCGGTTCGTCAAAATACATGGCCTTGGGCGAATGGAGCAGCCCGCACGCGATGGCCAGTTTCTGCTTCATGCCGCGCGAAAGTTCGGCGGGCAACGCGTCACGTTTTTCCGTCAGCTCCAATTCTTCCAACAGCGCGGTGCCGCGTGCCTCGTAGTCACCCACCTGATAAATCCGTGCGATAAAAACCAGGTGCTGCCAGACGGTGAGGTAATCAAACAACTTCGGTTCATCGGGAAAAAACGCGAGCTGGGCTTTGGCGCCAATGGGGTTGTGCAGCAAATCACACCCGTTGATCAGAATGCTCCCGCGCGTCGGCGGGATAATCCCCGCAATGCATCGCAGCGTCGACGTTTTGCCGGCGCCATTGGGCCCCACCAAGCCCAGCACTTCGCCCGGTTGCACCGTAAACGACAAATCGTTCACCGCAACAAAACTGCCATAAAGTTTGGCCAGGCCGGCGATGTCAATCATGGTGGTAAATTTGGGCGGCGGATTAATTATTTGGAGTTTGCCGGTGCAGTCGGCAAATCCTGGGCTTTTGAAAATGGCGAGTCGGCGGGCACTTGCAAAGGGGGCGGAGCCGCTTGCCGAATGGTCGGCGAAGAGTTGGCCGGGGTCGGCGCTGTCGTGTCGGCTTCGACTCCTTGCTGCAGTGGATGGAACAAAGATCCTTTCGGGCGCAACACCGGGGCCGAACTCATGCCTGGTGCCAAAGGAGGCAACTCAGGCACCAGTGGCGCCGTGGCCAATCCGGCTGCTGAAGCCACTGTTCCGCCAACTACATACTGGGCTTCCTGATCGATGGTAAAGCCCGCCTCAATATCAGTTTCCGTCAGGCCAATTTGGATGTTTCCCGTATGCCCGGTGTGATGGATGAGCACACTGGATTGCACATCATATTTTCCGGGCCCGGGCGTGATGGGTGCGGTCACCACAATTTCAAATCTTACGTCGGACGAATTCGCCTCCACGTCAGCTGGAAAAGGCGGATGCACGTCGCCCAGCCGGTACGTGCCGGTCACGGTTGTTTGGCCCGCGCCGGTACCGTTTGGTTGAGCAGAACGCAATGTCATGCTGCCGGCCACGCGGTCAACTCCCGGGAAAATACGCGGCAGGTCGGATTTGAGCATGGCCTTTTCATTCACCGCCCAGGTGGTGCCAACCGCCACCGGCCCGGGTGCGCCAATGAGGTCTGAGGCCCTGGTATGTTCATCGCCCAGCGTGATGAGGACACTCAGCCGCGCCGCCAATTCCGCGTTGGGCGCCTTGCCATCGATTGCAAAGGCCACTTGCCCATCCGCTTGCTTGCGCGCACCGATGATGGTGCCCGCCCGCAGCAACTGCATCGTGTTGCCTTTGTCGTCAATCAGTTCGCAATGGCGGACGAGAAACTCCGCATCCTGCAGGGAGCCATTTTTGAAAATAGTGCGGGCCAGCGCTGCATCCGCAATTAATTCGGCCCAATAATGCGACTGCGTGCTGTCGCGAACTTTGTTTTCCGGCACCAGCCTGGTGTCGCCGTTGGCGTCCTTCTGCTTCTTTTTGGTTGAATCAGTTACGCGCAGCAAATCGCGGTATTCCACCGTCGCCCGGTAGGTAAAAGTTTCGCCGGCCGTGAAAACCGGGTCCAATTGAGGCTGATATTTTGCCCCCGTGGTATCCCCGGCCGCCGGCCGCGTGGTCATCGCCATGCATAGCGTGATGAGCGGGAGAAGAGTGGGGTGGAATAATGTTTTCATCATCAGTAGGGGGTCTGGCTGCATTCAGGGTTAGTGAAAAGTCAGTTCCATCGTCTTTTTTTGCTCTCCCGCCGAGTCGATTTTAATTTCGATGCCACCGCCCTTGCCGTGCGCGGCCATTTGCATCGATGCGGTTACTCGTTTTTTCTGGACCCCTTTGGCCACGGCAGGGACAGTCATGGCAATTCCGCCGGAGATATTCATGGAGTCCACCGTCATCCCGGCGGGCAACGTGGGTTTGGCGCCTTCCACGACATAAATACCAGTCACCGTGGCGACCAGATTTTCCCCGCTTCCGGTGACGGCGTCGAGTTTGACGGTGCCTTTCGCGCCACTCATCGCCACTGAGGTGTCCCCTTTAAGTTCGGCAATCAATGCCTTGGCGTTGACTGGCCAGGTGGCGCCGACAGTCACTGGACTCGCATTCCCAAAAATTTCCTGATCCGTGTTTTGCTCGTTGCCCAGTTCGATTACTTCATCGATTAATTTGGCCATGTTGTCCGACGTCGGCTGGGCATCGATGGTGCATTTTTTTTTCGGTGCCCAATTTTTCCACCACGATTTTCGCGCCGGGACCAGGCAGGCCTGGCAGGGGCTGGCCTTCGCTGGTCGCAATAAATATTTTCACCGTGGCCGACAGCTTCTGAATGCTGCCATTGGGGAAGACTGCCAATACTTCGGCTTCACCCTCAAAATGCGCGATCACTTGCTCGTTCTGTTCATTTTTCTTCGGGAGGGTTTCTCCCGGCATCGTCATCGTAATATGGGTCTGGCTTTCGTCCGTTGAATCCGTCACCAGGTTGAATTTGGTGCCAACTTTGCATGCGGGCACCAGGTTCAGGCTGTACGTCGCCGGGGTATCGGTGGCCTGTACCCACGAAAGGGAAACTCCCGCCAACACAAGGCTCACGAACAAGGGTAACCGGGGCATAAACATACCGTCTGCCAGCGTGCGGGCACCCCCCTTTACTGTCAATCGAAGACCGCGGGATTTTACGCCCCCATCGGCACCATCGCCGCTTGCGCGTGGATCAACTCCAGGTGCTCGCGTGCTGCTTGCAACTCCGCCCGGATCTGGCGGTGCCATTCATTCATCGTCTCGCGCGTCACTTCCATTTTTCCGCGCGCCGTGGCCTGCATTTCGTTGATGCGTACATTCAGCCGGTGGGAAATTTCCTGTACCGCTTCGATGGAACTCGCCACCATCGTCCGCGCTTGTTGCGACAAGCCCGTCGTCGACTTGGCCAGATTCGCGTCGAGCTCGCGGTGCGCTTCGGCGATTTCCGCCAGCAAGATGCGCGAGGCCGGCACGCGGCGCAGGTCCGTCGTCAGGCCGAGCTTGCTCAAGGTCCAGATGGACCACTTCGTCGGGTCAAACTGCCAGAACTTTACGCCGTTGCGGTAGTCGTGCTGGAATTCATGGTGGAAATTATGATAGCCCTCGCCAAACGTCACCAGCGCCACGAGCCCGCTATCCCGCGCACTGCAACGAGTCGAATAGGGCCGCGTACCGAGCGTATGGCAGACGGAATTAATGCAGAACGTGCTGTGCTGTACACAGACGATGCGCAACACGCCGGCGATCAGAAACCCGCCCAATGCCTGCACACTCATTTCATGGAAAGTGCCAAAGTGGAACCAGCCGTACAGCGCGCCGATCAATGTCGGCAGTCCAAAACCAAAAACTACGCCAATCAGGTGCGTGTAGCGGTGCTGCCACATGACCAGCGGGTCTTTTTCGAGATCCGCGACATTGTCCTGCGGAGGGTCCGGGCGCAGCTTGAACATCATCCAGCCCATGTGCGCGTACATAAACCCCTTGGTAATGTCGTACGGGTCTTCATCTTCGTCCACATGCTTGTGGTGGCGGCGGTGATCGCTCACCCAGTCATAAGTCGAATTCTCAAAGGCCGCTGACCCGAAAATCAGCACAAACAGCTTCACCGGCCATTTGGCCTTGAAACTCAGGTGCGAAAACAGGCGGTGGTAACCCATCGTGATCGATAGGCCCGTCGCGATGTAAAATGCCAGGAACATGCTCACCTGGAACCAGTTAAGGCCAAAGTGCCAGACGTACCATGGCATCACGGTCAACGAGATGAGCAGCGTCGCCATCAGGAAGACGCTGGTGATCCAAATTACCCGGTTAAATGGGATGCGTTTGAACATAAAAATGTATATCGGCCGCTAACGGCCTTGGCTAAGGCGAAAAAGGCGCACTCCGGGCTTAAAATCCCGAGGCTTTACTGGTACACACCTTAATTAAGCATATTACCCGGGCAAGGACAAACGTATTCGCCCCCGCCGCCAGTGCAGCGCCCGGGCAGGTTTTCAGCCCTTCGACCCTCTTTTTAGTGAAAAAATAATGCTCATCTTTATAATTATGAAAGTCTTATGAAATCATCCCCGGCATTTTGTGCCCGCAATTGAACGAAATGCGTTCGCCGCCGTCTATATCTTCGGAAGCCAATTGCTCATATCAGTTGGTTTCCGGTTTCAGTTCAGTTTGTAGTTCGATTTAGGTTCAGGCACGGCTCCACGTCTGTGGAGCCGTGTTTGTTTTAAGGGGTCGGGATCTGGTTGGTCGGTTTCCTTTCGCCCTGAAGGGGCGACGTATATCAGCCCAGGGTTGTGTAGGCGTAGCCGGAGCTACCCTGGGTAATTGTTGAAGAAAAAAATGGTACCCTGAAGGGGTACCAGAACTTTCAACCTCCAACTTGCAACCAACCAGCATCCCAGTTAGACCCTGCCATGCTCCGCGTGTTCCATCCCGGCCCCTGGCCCGCTTCCGGCGGAGAACTCACCCTCGCGCCCGACGAATCCAGCCACCTCGTCCGTGTCCGGCGCGCGCGCGTCGGCGAACCCGTCGCCGTCCTCGATGGTAAAGGCGGCGTGGCTGATGGCACCTTATCCGCCGACTCCTCTTCCGCGTCCCGCCTGCGCATCGATAAAATCACTCGTCATCCGGCGCCTCCCTCCCGCACGCTCGCCGTCGGCCTGCCCAAAGGCGACACCTTTAGCGAAATCATCCGCCAGGCCACCGAACTCGGCGCCACCGCCGTCCAACCCCTTTACACCGCGCACACCGAAGTCCATCTCGAGCCCGACCGCGCCGCGCGCAAACTCGAACGCTGGCGCGCCACCGCCCTCGAATCCTGCAAACAATCCGGCAACCCCTGGCTCCCCGCTATCCACGCACCGCTCGATTTGGCCAAATGGCTGAAAACCCTCCCCGTCAAAGACGAAAAAACTCTCCACCTTGTCGCCGCCCTCACTCCCAACAGCATACCCATTTCCCAACTGCAAACCGTAAACCGTAAACCAGAAACTTCCGGCTCCCTTAGTCCCTCTGCCCCTTTGTCCCTCAGTCCCTTCATAATTTGCATTGGCCCCGAAGGCGATTTCTCCCCCGCCGAATACCAACTTTTCGAACAATCCCTCTTCACCCCCATCCGTCTCCCCGGCCACGTTTTGCGGGTTGAAACAGCGTGCGTCGTGGCGCTGGCGAGGGCTGAATGATTTAAAATTTTCGGAATAAACTATTCATTTTTTGAGATTGCCGAAGGCATTTAAATATACTTTATCAAGTCATCACCAATAATTAAAAATTTAAACTCTAAATCTTATGTCTGTAAATGTAAGCTTCATTAATATGAAAGGCGGGGTTGGCAAGACAAGCCTAGCAATGCAAAGTGCGATTTATGCGGCGTGGAATGCGAAACGAGTCCTGGCAATCGATTTGGATCCGCAGTCTAATCTCAGCCAGGCGCTTTTAGGTCCCTCCGAGTATGTCAAGCTTTTGAAGGCCTCGAAGCCAACGGTCGTCCAGCTCTTAGAAGACTATCAACCAGCTGCTTTTACCACGGGTGGGCCTCAACCAGTAGCGATTCAGGATGTTATTATTAAGAATGTCTGGTCTAGGAATTTCTGCCTACATCTATTGCCCTGCCGACTTGAGCTTTCGCATGTTCTTCGTAATCCGGCAGGAAAAGAACGGAAATTAGCCAAGGCACTTGCAAAAATCGCCGACAGCTATGACCTCGTGATAATTGACTGTGCGCCGACGGAGTCAGTTCTAACAGATATTGCATATTTTGCTAGCCGCCATGTAGTTGTACCAGTAAAGCCAGAGTTCTTAGCAGCAATCGGCTTGCCGCTATTGGCGCGGTCATTAGAGACGTTTAGGCGAGAAAATGAGGATCATACAATTGAAATGGCTGGTGTCGTTTTTAATCATGGTGATTACCAGCCAGGGCCTGAATCAAATACGTCTGTAAGAGAAGTACGTGCTCTTGCAAAAGTACATGGGTGGCCAATATTTGAGAATGAGGTTCCCCATTCAAAGGCAATACCTAAGTCAGCCAGAGAGGCATCCGCTGTAGAGCATACCAGTTATGCCCGCACAGGAATAAAGCGCGCCCTAGCGGGTTTTTGTGCTGAACTTTTCCAGAAAGTTGGAGTATAATAGATACATGCGAAACAGTTTACTCGATTTACATCTTCGACTTCTCATGCTAGAACATGGGCGATCAAGGGTTTTGCAGAGCCTTGCACATATTAGTGATATCTCAGAAGAGAGCATAGAAGCTCAGTTAATGTCCGTGGTAAAAGTTAAATCCACAAAATCATCTAAGGCCAGACCAACTCTAGACACACTTTTGGCTCGTATGGAGTTATCACCAGCTAAACGTGAACTCCTTATTACATTGGGTAGGGAATTCGAAAATAAACGTTTTCTCGGTGAATTGCGACTTGTAGAAAAATTTTTTAGAGAACATCACGCTGGATCAGTTCCCAAGGCACGGTTAAGTGCACTACCGAAGGTGCTTTCAGTTCTTAGTACATTACCAGAAGAGGAGTTGAATGATTTACTTACTGATAGTAGAAATTCGAGTATTGGTTCTGAATTTTCGAGTCTGGCGGGAGCAATAATGGGAAGGTGATTAGATTCGTTTTTTTATCAATCGTTTGCGTCTTTTGTTTTGTATTGGAAGGCGCGTTAGTTGGTTTGTACATGGGCTTCTATCGAAGTGATTAGATCAGTTTGCATCCCGCCCATAGTATACCAAGGCTTCAGAGGGCACGCTATCCAACCCACCAAACCCATCCAACCAACCCAACGCAACCAACCGAACCCTCCCGCATTCTAGCCGGATCAGTTATAATTGCGCCCAAATGCCAGCCAAACTTACCAACCAAGAACCAGGAACGAAGCACCAAGAACCAGCCCCGTTTAAAGGTAATTAAAGGCTATTTAAGGCATACATTTCCTTTAAATCTCAATATGTCTAATTTCAAACTTCTTACACCTCTTTGCGGCCAAACCCGAATACCCAAAACTTTTATATCCCTCTAACACTTAATCACACCTAATCACACCTAAGACACCCCGGGGGGGGCTTGCCCCTCTTGCGGGTCGCTTGAACATTGGCCCCCACAGTCGCCTTTGTCGCCTCAGCGGCTTCAGTGTCAAGTGCCTCTGATCCTTTGTTCCTCCTTCTTGATTTGCCTCCAGCACAAAACC
>Ga0206910_1017_pt1 | contig 38766 bp, 34 predicted proteins | sample Alteio_BWOrgHeat_77_FD_152949 | JGI IMG/M metagenome (GOLD analysis project Ga0206910, IMG submission 152949) | Enriched cells from forest soil in Barre Woods Harvard Forest LTER site, Petersham, Massachusetts, United States -... | ecosystem: Environmental > Terrestrial > Soil > Temperate forest >... | reverse complement strand
GCTTGTTCAGCAATTCCCGCGTCGACGCATCCGTCGTGCGCGCAATCGCCTTTTGGTAAAATCTGGCCGACGAAGAACGCAAACACTCGCAGACCGCGGGTAATCTAGAAGAAAAACACCTGACACAGAGCGCCAAGGCCACGGAGGATGCCTCACACAAGAAGTTGTTTTTGCTGCAGGTTGTGCAGCCGGGACTTCTGGGGCTTATGGATGGGTCGATTTCGACGCTGGCGCCCCTGTTTGCCGCAGCCTTTGCTACCCACAATAGCTGGGACGCGTTTCGGGTGGGACTAGCCGCATCGTTTGGAGCCGGGATTTCGATGGGATTCTCAGAATCTCAATCGGACGATGGATCGTTGACGGGCCGGGGGTCGCCCTGGCTACGGGGAGCGATAACCGGACTCATGACAACCGCAGGCGGCTTGGGCCATACGCTGCCATTTCTAATCGGCAATTTCCACGTAGCGACGCTGCTCGCAATCATTGTGGTTTGTTTTGAACTGGCGGCGATTGCGTACATCCGGCACCGCTACATGGACACGCCATTTTTGCAGGCCACATTTCAGGTGGTCGTGGGCGGGTTCCTGGTTTTTCTGACGGGTTACTTGATCGGAAGCTCGTGACAGGAATCAGGCGAAGCTGGGGCAAGTTCGGAGGAAAAGCGCCCGCGGGTGCGGCTGCGTCTTTGCGACGCAGCCGCGGCACCATGCAGCGGTAGGGCTAGAAAGGACCGACGTTCCAGGGACCACTCGCGGGCCGAGCGAGGCCGTTTCTATCGAAGGCCAGAGGAGCGAGGCCGTCAACAGCTAGCTCGGACAGGTTGACGCCGTTGCCCTCTCCCACGGTCTTGAGGAGCTCGAGCTCGGGGTCGGCGGTGGTCGCCGCGGAAACGACGGACAAGTTGACGGCATCGGACGGAGTGCCATCCGGGTTGGTGAAGGCCACGGTTTCCAGCGTAGAAGAGAAGGCCGTGGTCTGTGCGCTGGTGATGAGTTTTGAGTTGGAGTCGCAACGGCAAGCGCTTCGCCATTTCGACAAGATGTACATGCCAGTGCCCTTCCAGCCGAAGGTGTTACGGTCTCCCAATTCAGCAAAGAGATCACGATAGACGTTGTTGTTGACGCCGACGGAGGTGAGAGTAGTGGCACCTTGAATACTGATATCGGCAATGCCGCCGCCCATGATGTTGTTGACGGCGGTGAACTGGAGTTGATTCTGGGCAAAGATCGCGCTGCCCATACGGTTTCCGCCCGCGTTGACGGAGTTGTTGTAGGCGGAATTACCGATCGCAGGTCCGCCAGGGAGGCTGGTGGAACGAGCGGTAATCCAAATGGAGTTGATGGTACGGTTCTTAGGCGCAACACAGATATTGTTGTAGACGGCAACGCGTTGAACGGAATCCTGAAGGAAGACGTGGGCGGTGACGTTGACGCCAAAATCGCCGTCAAAGGTGTTGTTATAGATCGCGCCGCCGGTGATGGTCCCTCCATTCTGCCCCCACAGGTGAATGCCGTCGTGATGATAGGTGTTCGTGGGCGAATCCCAATTGGCAAAATCGTGGAAATGGTTGTTGTGGATGTTATAGCCGCCAGCCTTGAGGAGGGCGCCGGAGGCGACGCCGTGATCGATGTGATATATATTGGAATATTCGAGGGTGAAATTGTTGCCGTCGCCGGCGATGGCCCACGCGGCGTCATGGCAGGTGATGCGGCTGATCGTGAGGTTATTGGCCAGATGCCAGGCGACGCAGCTTTCCGTATGCGTTGCTGCCAAATCCGTCGCGGAAGTCCGAACGTAAAGATTTTGCATGGTGAGATTTTGCACGGTGCAGAAGTTGCATTGGTCGGCCTGGATGGCTACGGATTCCCGACGGTAGGCGCGCCCCGTACCGTTAGCGGTGTTCTGGATGACGCCGTTCGTTCCGCCGTCCACCACGATGTGGCTCCTGCCGATCATGTGGATGGCGCCACTGGATGCCCAATACGGCGAGGAAAGAACGGCCCCAGGCAGGAATTTAATGGTGATTGGATTCCCGGATGAACCGTTGCCGCGGACGGTGAGGAGTTGCTGGCCGGGTCCGCCGTTAAAAACGCCGCAAAGAAAGACGGTTGTGCCGGGGCCGATCTGATTGGATGCCGAACCCCAACTCGACAAGTTATTGAACCACGCCACGGAAAGGGCATCACCACAACTGCCGCCTCCGTTGGTGCGATTCGAACTTCCTGAGATGTAAAACGCTTTGGCGTTTGCGGAAGCCACACCCACCAAGGATGCTGCAACCAAAACGAATACAGAAATCACCTTGCGTAAAATCATTCTCATAACCCCCCGACCTGTTTTTTTTATGGCGTACTTCGGCTAACTAAAACGCCACGACCCCGACCAAAAGCTGCCGCTTCAGAAAAGCGGGGCTAGTCGCAGCGCAAGAGCAGATCTGTCCAACCTAGACAAGGCGCATGAAGGCGAGAGAATTTCCAGGAAGAGTGTGCCGGACCAGAACCACGCAAAACGTACCGCCATTAGAATCCTTATCGGATAATTTCTCTGAACTGCTCCGTTCAGGATGACAAGATTGTGCGTCAGGGTGGCTACAGGATGCTAGCTGTACGGCAGTACAGAATCGGGCCTAAAGGGGACCCCCGTCTTTACTGGAGTGTACACTAACGGGGCGAGTAGAGGATGGAAAGTCAGTCCGAGTGCGCAGGAAGCGCCGCGGGAACAGAGGCGCGAGCTCGTTGGCCTTGTAGCCAGGTCTGGATGCGATCCATGTAAATGTAAACGACGGGGGTAGTGAAGAGCGTGAGCATCTGGCTGAGGATCAAACCGCCAACAATGGTGATACCGAGTGGACGGCGTAGTTCCGAGCCGACGCCGCTGCCAAGAGCCAGCGGAAGAGCGCCCAGCAATGCGGCCATGGTGGTCATCATGATGGGACGAAAGCGCAACAAGCACGCCTGATAGATAGCCTCTACGGTCGGCTTGCCTTCGACGCGCTCGGCTTGCACGGCGAAGTCAATCATGAGGATGGCATTTTTCTTTACGATGCCGATCAAGAGAATGATCCCAATCATGGCGATAATGCTAAGGTCCAAATTGGCGATGCGGACGGCCAGAATGGCACCGATGCCCGCGGACGGAATAGTGGAAAGGATAGTGATGGGATGAATAAAGCTCTCGTACAAAATGCCTAGCACAATATAGACCGCGCCCAACGCGGTGATCAACAAAACCGCTTGATTCGCCTTGGCGTCCTGAAAGGCTTGCGCTGTGCCCTGGAAAGTGGCGTGGACAGTATTGGGAACGCCGAGTTCGCGGCGAGCGGCTTCAACGTGTTGAATGGCGGGGTCGAGCGAAGCGCCGGGTGCCAGATTAAAGGACAGAGTGATCGAAGGGAAAAGACCCTGATGATTGACAGACAGGGGCGTATTCGACAATTCGTAGTGCGCGAAAGCGCTTAAGGGGATGAGCTTGCCGGATTTGGAAGGAACGTAAATCGTCTTTAACGCATCGGGACTCTGCTGCTCGTGCGGAGCGACTTCCATCACGACATGGTATTGGTTCAACCCCTTATAGATGTTGGAGACTTGGCGCTGGCCGAAGGCGTCGCCGAGGGTGTTGTCGACGTCCTGCAAGCTGACGCCGAGGCGGCCAGCGGTGTCGCGGTCAACAATGATGTTGCTGGCCAAGCCGCGCATCTGCTGATCCGAATTGACATCACGCAATTCTGGAACCTTAGCGAGGCGTTGCTGGAGGATAGGTGCCCAGTGGATAAGGTCGGTTAAATTATCGGCTTGCAGGGTGTATTGGTATTGCGCGCCGCCATAGCGGCCGCCGACGGTGAGATCCTGGACAGCCTGGAGATAGAGAGCGGCGCCGGGAACGTGCGAACTGGCCTTGCGAATGCGCCCAATCACCTGATCGGCACTGAGCTTTCGCTCATTGAGCGGCTTCAGCTGGGCGAACATGCGCGCGGTACTGCCGCCGCTGCCGCCACCAGTGAATGAGGTGACGGAGTCCACGGCGGGATCTTTCGCAACAATGTCGGTAAATACGCGCATCTTCTGGGACATGGCCGCGAAGGAAAGATCCTGATCCCCTTGAATCATTCCGTTAAGGCGCCCAGTGTCCTGCTGGGGGAAAAAGCCCTTGGGAGTGGCCCAGAACAAATACACATTCAGGCAAACAGTTCCGATCGTGACTAGTAGAATCAGGAACTGGTGACGCAGAACCCAGCGCAGGCTGAGGTCATAGGTGTGAAGCAGACGATTGAAGAGGCCTTCGGAAAGACGATAGGCGCGGCCGTGCCGGCCGGTGTCGTGCTTTAGAAAGCGCGCGCACATCATGGGCGTGGTAGTGAGCGAAACGAAGAGTGACACGCCGATAGCAACGCTGAGTACCACGGCAAATTCACGGAAGAGCCGGCCGACGATGCCACCCATCAACAAGATGGGAATGAAGACAGCCACGAGCGAGGTGCTCATGGAAAGAACGGTAAAGCCGATTTCGCTGGCGCCCTTTATGGCGGCTTCGAAGGGCTTCATGCCTGCTTCGATGTGACGCGTGATGTTTTCAATGACCACGATGGCGTCGTCAACGACGAATCCGGTGCAGATGGTCAGGGCCATGAGGGAGAGGTTGTCCAGCGTGTAGTTGCAAAGATACATGACCCCGAAAGTACCGATCAGCGAGAGGGGAACGGCAACACTGGGAATAATGGTGGCCCAATAACTACGCAGGAAAGCGAAGACAACCAGTATGACGAGAGTGATGGAAATAAGCAGGGTGATTTCGACGTCGTGGACCGAGGCGCGGATGGTGGTGGTGCGGTCAATGGCGACGTTTAGATGAAGTGACGGAGAGATGGAAGCGCGGAGGCGGGGCAACAAAGCAAAAATGCGATCGACCGTCTCGATCATGTTCGCGCCGGGTTGGCGGAAGACAGCCAACATCACGGAAGGCTGGTTATTGGTAAGGCCGAGGTTGCGTGTGTCCTCGACGGAGTCGTCGACCTCCGCGACATCGCGCAGGCGGACGGGAGCGCCGACGTGTCCGGCAACGACGAGGGGCTGATATTCGTAGGCCTTGAAAAGCTGGTCGGTGTCAGCAACGTTCCACATTCTGGTAGGGTCGGATACGGTACCCTTAGCCAGGTTCGAGTTAGCCGATTGCAGCGAACGCCGAATCGTTTCCAAACTGATGCCGTAGGCGTTGAGCTGATTCGGATTTACCTCCACGCGAACGGCCGGGCGCGAACTGCCCCAAGTGAAGACTTGTCCGACGCCTTCGACCTGTGCGAGCTTCTGAGCCAGGATAGAGTCTGCGGCATCATAAATTTGAGCTGCCGGAATGTTTTCCGACGTGAGCGAAAGAAGCAGGATGGGCGCATCGGCCGGATTGGCTTTGCGATAGTTTGGCTGGCCCGGGAGATCAGGAGGAAGCTGGCTACGCGCCGCATTGATCGCGGCTTGCACATCGCGGGCCGCGGCATTGATGTCACGATTGAGGTCAAATTGCAGCGTAATTCCGGTGGAACCGAGGCCGCTGGAGGAAGTCATTTGCGTGACACCGGCGATGCGACCGAATTGGCGCTCGAGTGGCGTGGCGACAGCGGAGGCCATGGTCTCGGGGCTTGCGCCGGGGAGGTTGGCGCCAACGGAAATTGTGGGGAAATCGACCTGAGGGAGCGGCGAAACGGGAAGGAAGCGAAACGCCACCATGCCGGAAAGAAGGATCGCCAGCGTGATCAGCGAGGTCGCGACAGGCCGCCGAATGAAAGGACCGGAGAAGTTTGAGGAGAGATTCACGCTAATCTCCGGTGGCGCCCGCGGAGTCTTCGACCGGATTGCCAAGATGAAATTGAAAGCGATGCGCAACCCAGTCGAACGCAAGGTAGACCACGGGCGTTGTGTAAAGCGTGAGAATTTGACTCAGGATCAGGCCGCCGACGATGGTAATTCCCAGAGGACGGCGAAGTTCGGAGCCTACCCCGCTGCCCAAGGCCAAGGGCAGACCACCGAGGAGCGCCGCCATGGTGGTCATCATGATGGGCCGGAAGCGCAGGAGGCACGCCTCGTAGATGGCGTCGAGCGGAGCCTTGCCCTCCTTGCGCTCGGCTTCGAGCGCAAAGTCAATCATCATGATGGCGTTCTTTTTCACGATGCCGATCAGCAGGATGATGCCAATCAACGCAATGATGCTGAATTCCGTGCGGCACAGCAGCAACGCCAAAATCGCGCCCACACCCGCGGAGGGCAAGGTGGACAGGATGGTGATGGGATGAATGTAGCTTTCATAGAGAATGCCCAGGACGATGTAGACCGTTACGAGCGCCGCTAGAATCAGAATCGGCTCGTTGGAGAGGGAGCGCAGGAAAGCCGCAGCGGTACCCTGGAAGGTGGCCTGAATGCTTGGCGGCATACCGATCTGGTCCTTGGCGGCGTTAATAGCGTTGACGGCTTCACCCAAGGAAGCATTGGGAGCCAGGTTAAAGGAGAGCGTAACCACGGGGAATTGCCCTTGGTGATTGATGGTCAACGGTGTGCTGCTGGGCTCGAATCGCGTGAACGCGCTGAGCGGAACCTGTGTTGTAGCGGTGGAGCTGAGCGGCACGGTGGTCGCGCTGATGGATGCGCCGGAGCCGGAGGAAGGCGCCTGTCCTATCGACGAGTGCACATAAATATTCTTAAGGTCTTCCGGGTGCTGCTGGAATTGCGGGTCTACTTCCAGGACAACGTGGTACTGATTCAACTGCGTGAAAATAGTGGAGACCAGCCTTTGGCCGTAGGCGTCGTAGAGCGTGTTGTCGATGTCCGCAGGAAGAATTCCCAGGCGTGACGCAGTGTCCCGGTCGATGGTGAGCATCGCAACCAGCCCCTGGTTCTGCTGATCGCTCGCAACGTCACGCAACTCTGGCAGCGCCTTGAGCTTATCCATAAAGCGGGGCACCCAATATCCCAGCTCCTTCGCGTCCACATCCTCCAAGCTATATTGGAATTGCGTGCGGCTGACGCGATCTTCGACGGTGAGGTCCTGCACCGGTTGCATGAAGAGCGAGATGCCGTCGACCTTGGCGAGCTCGGGTTGAAGACGGCGAATGACGTCGGAAGCGGAAATTTTGCGCTGATCGAGCGGCTTCAGGTTGATCTGAATGCGGCCACTGTTGAGCGTGGTGTTGATGCCATCAACGCCGATGAAAGAAGAAAGGCTGGCGACCGCGGGATCCTTCAAAATCACGTCCGCCAAAGCGCGTTGCCGGCTCACCATGGCTGCGAAGGAAACGTCCTGCGGACCTTCCGACACGCCGAGAATCACTCCGGTGTCCTGCACCGGGAAAAAACCCTTGGGCACGTAGATGTACAGAAGGATAGTGCCGGCAAGAGTGGCGGCGGTGATCAGAAGGGTCGTGGTGCGGAAGCGCAGAACAAATTTCAGGGTGCGCCCATAAAAGGCGATGACGGAATTAAATACGTGCTCGGATTTGCGATAGAACCAGCTCTGGTCTTCTTCTTTCTGGTGGCGCAGCAGCTTGGCGGACATCATGGGGGTTAGGGTTAGCGAAACGAACGCGGAAACGATGATGGTCACCGCGAGGGTCACGGCAAATTCGCGGAAAAGACGGCCAACAATGTCGCCCATGAACAACAGGGGAATGAGCACGGCGATCAAGGAGACCGTCAGCGAGAGAATGGTGAAACCGATTTGCTCGGAACCCTTTAGCGCCGCCTGGAGAGGGGATTCGCCCTCTTCAATGTAGCGGGAAATGTTTTCAATCATGACGATGGCGTCGTCAACCACGAAGCCGGTGGAAATGGTGAGGGCCATGAGGGAAAGGTTATTGAGGCTGTAGCCCAGCAAGTACATCACGCCGAACGTACCGACAATCGACAGGGGCACGGCAAAACTGGGGATGATGGTGGCGCGTACGCTGCGCAAGAACACGAAGATGACCAGGACGACGAGTACAATGGTCAGCATCAACGAGAATTGCACATCCGCAACGGAAGCACGGATGGTGGTAGTACGGTCCGTTAGAATGTCCACCTGAACCGCGGAAGGAAGCGCGGCCTGCAACTGCGGTAGAAGGTTCTTGACGCGATCTACCACTGCAATGATGTTGGCGCCCGGTTGGCGCTGGATGTTCAGGATGACCGCAGGATTTTGATTGGCCCAGGCCGCTTGCTGCACGTTCTCCACACCCTGGAGCACGGTGGCAACGTCGGTGAGGCGGACCGGCGCTCCATTACGATAGGCGATAATCAGCGGCTTGTAGCTATCACTCGAAATCAATTGGTCGTTGGCGCCGATGGTATAGGCCTGATGCGGACCGTCGAAAGTTCCTTTTGCTTGATCCACGTTCGCCTGAGTCAGCGCGGTGCGAAGATCTTCGAGACTCAGTCCGTAGGAGGCCAACGCGGTGGGATTGGCCTGGATGCGCACGGCGGGGCGCTGGCCGCCGCTGATGCTAACGAGCCCGACACCGGTGAGCTGCGAAATTTTTTGCGCAAGCGTCGTATCCGTGAGGTCTTCGACTTTGGACAGGGGCAACGATTTGGAAGTAATCGCCAAAGTCAGAATTGGAGAGTCGGCCGGATTGATCTTGCTATAGATCGGGGGGTTGGGCAGCCCTTGCGGCAAGAGGTTGGAGGCACCGTTGATGGAGGCTTGAACTTCCTGCTCGGCAACGTCGATGTTGAGATCAAGAGCGAACTGCAGGGTGATGATCGAGCTGCCATACGAGCTCGTCGAAGTCATTTGATTGAGGCCGGGCACTTGGCCAAATTGCCGCTCGAGCGGCGCGGTGACCGAAGAGGCCATAACGTCCGGACTGGCACCGGGATAAAACGTTTGCACTTGGATGGTCGGATAATCGACTTGCGGTAGTGCGGAGACGGGCAACTGACGGTAGGCGACAAAACCCACCAGCAAAATTCCCACCATCATTAAAGTGGTGGCAACTGGCCGCAAAATGAACGGCCGGGATGGACTCATTGTGGCTTCCCTGCGGAGTGGCCTTGCTGTGGAGCTTCCGTGCGGCGACGCGCGCCCGGTGCGCTCTGCCGCGGGTTCGCGGGCTGCGGCGTGGCTTGCGGCGCGCCGTTCGCGTTCGGCGCGTTCGACGTAGTCGCAGGCGCGGTGGTGGGACTGACCTTGCTGCCGTCTTGCAGTTTGTCCTGTCCATCGACGACCACGACATCGCCGGCATTCAATCCAACGCTCAGGCCGACGCTGTCGGCTGTGGATTGTGCGACCGTCACGGGCCGGATCTTAACCGTGTTGTCAGCCCCAACCACATAAACGTAGGTGCCCTGTGGCCCACGCTGGATGGCCGGCGCGGGCACGATGATCAGATCCTTCTTTACGTCTGCAAGCAAATGAACGTTAACAAATTGATTCGCGAATAAGAGGTTTCGGTCGTTGTTGAAGACGGCTTTCAATTTGTAAGTGCCAGTGCTGGTGTCGATCTGGTTGTCAATGGTCAGCAGCTTTCCCGATTCGATTTTAGTGGTGTCGTCGCGATCATACGCATCGACAATCAATTGCTGACCGTTGCGCAGCTTGGTCGCCACCTGGGGAAGCTGGTCCTGAGGCAGCGCAAAGATCACGGCGATCGGTTGCAGCTGGGTGATCACCAGCAGTCCATTGGCGTCGCTGGCATGCACGATATTTCCGATGTCGACCAAGCGCAAACCAATGCGCCCGCTGATGGGTGCAGTCACGTGTGAATACACGATTTGGAGCTTGGCGCTGTCGATGGCGCCTTGATCGGCCTTGATGGAACCCTCGAACTGACCCACCTGCGAACCCTGGGTATCAAGCTGCTGTTTGGGGATAACGCCTTCTTTGAATAGCAATTGGAAGCGTTCGTAGTTCACCTGCACGTCGCGAAGCTGCGCTTGATCTTTAGCGAGCTGCCCTTCGGCCTGCTCAAGCTGGACTTGGAACGGGCGCGAATCGATATCGAGGAGGTCCTCGCCCTGGTGAACGAATTGACCTTCCTGGAAATTGATCTTGGTGATTTGCCCGTCGACGCGGCTGTGCACCGTCACGGTATTAAACGCGGTGACCGTCCCCAAGCCGTTGAAGTACACGGGAAGATCTCCGCGCTGGGCGCTGGCAACGACGACGGGAACTACGAAGCCGCCTGCGCTGCCTCCCTGGCGGCCTTGACCCTTGCCGGATCCGCCTGGCGTCGCGGGCGCCTGCGCTTCGGTGCTGGCGCGCGGTCCGCGGAAGTACCAATAGCCGAGCGCGATAACCACGACCAGAGCGACGATCCACAGCCAACGATGGCCGGTCGGTCCCGTCCTGGAGAGGGCCGGTTCGCCCGGCGGTGTTGGGGCTATTTTAGTGCTCAAATGGCCCATTCCTACGCTCCTGTGTGTCGCATGCTTGTGCGAGCAAGTGTGCCACTGGCAAGACAATCGGGGGGACGCCAGGCGGCTCTAAGTGACCGGCCAAAGCCTATCGGAAAACCCTGCCCATTCCTACAGTAGGACGGCTTACAGACACAAAAGGTTACGAACGCCAAGGTTACATTTCCTGAGCTTGCGGTGCACAAATCAGCGTGCAGAAATGCTTGCCGGAAAGTACACTATCGCAGTTTCGCGCACTTATCTCTTCAAGTAAATGAGCATCAGGACGTAACGGCAGGCCGCTCGGCAAACGGAAGGGGAGAATACAAGAGTCATGCTCAGAGCCTTGGTGATCGGAATATTGATTGGGATCTTGTTAGTGGCTGCAGGCGCGTGGTTCTACTTCACGAAGGGATGGGCGCCAGTCGCAGTGGCAGACCCCCCACTGCTGTTTGAGAAGAAGCTCGCCCACAGCGCATTGAACGCTCGAATCGGCAAAGATCCGCACACCGATCCGGCACCGGTTCCTCTCACCGAGGAGACGTATCTGGCTGGAGCTGATGTGTACAAGCAGAACTGCGCGGTCTGCCACGGGTTGCCTGGGCAATCGCAAAGCGCGATCGGACAGGGGATGTTCCCCAAACCCCCGGAGCTTTTCCATGGAACCGGGGTAACCGACGATCCTGCGTGGGAAACATACTGGAAAGCCAAGAATGGGATTCGTCTCACGGGCATGCCCGGGTTCAAGGGAGCGCTGAATGACACACAGATTTGGCAGGTCAGTGTGTTGCTGGCCAATGCGGATAAGATTTCACCGGCCGTGAAGTCAGCCCTGGCAAGCGCACCTCCTGGCGTGCTCCCCCCACAGCCTGCGGCAACTCCTACAAGAAAGTAACGAACTGGCACAGCGTTCAAGCATACGGTCCGGCGTTAAAATGAAACACGGATGGCAGCACCCCGCGAGAGAAAAGTTCGGAACACATGTCTATGAGTCATCTAGACTCATCGTATGGCTAAGAGGCTCCAAGTAATCCTACGCGATCCTGAATACCGGGAAATCCAGCGTGTCGCTCGCTCGCGTCATATGTCTATTGCCGAGTGGGTTCGGCAGGCATTGGCACTGGCACGACGGCGAGAGCCATCGAGTGACGCCGGCAAGAAGTTGGGCGTTGTCCGGGCAGCTGTACGTCACGACTTTCCGGCCGGCGACATTGACTCCATGCTTGCCGAAATCGAGAACGGATACAGCCCCGGTTCCGGCTTGTGATTTTCGTTGACTCAAATGTGCCGATGTACCTGGTCGGCGTACCCCATCCCCACAAAGCCGACGCGCAACGCTTACTGGAGAAACTCATCAGCGATCGGCAACGTCTCGTTACCAACGCTGACGTCCTTCAAGAGATTCTTCATCGCTATGTCGCCATAAATCGCCGCGACGCCATCCAGCCGGCATTTGACGCTCTGCTCGGAATTGTCGACCAAGTTTTTCCTGTTGAGCAGATCGCTGTGGAGCGCGCGAAGGAAATAGTGATGGGCCATCCTAAGATGTCCGCACGGGACGCCTTACACCTAGCCGTCATGGAAGCTCAAGACGTCGATCAAATCTTGAGCTTTAATTCCGGATTTGATGCATTCCCCGGGATCACGCGCCTCTCATGAGTCACTCGATCATGGGGCGTAGGCCCAAATGTGATTTGGAAGCAGTAGGCATATTTGCCGGGTGGCTGAACCGGGAGACGAATGTGCAGACCATCTGTTTGCGAGTCGAAGCTTAGCGGAGAGGCTGACCCCAGCAGCGAAACCGCCGAAATTTTTCGCCCTTCGATCTGATCGGCAACGAGAGACCTAATAACCGCTTCCCCGTCGGACGGCCAACCCAGCTCAAATGCATAGAGCGCACCATTCTTCGTGGTGAAGCGAAAATCGCGCGCGGTAAACGGCTGGGCGTCGGTATCGTGAAATGCGCCTTCCACGACTTTCGTTGGACCTTCGCCATAAATCTTCCACGGGCGCGTGCCGTAAATGCCCTCGCCGTTGATCTTCAGCCAAGAACCAATTTCACGAAGGACACTTTGCACCTCCTCCGGAATCGTCCCGTCCGAGCGCGGCCCAATATTGACGAGCAGATTCCCGTTCTTGCTCACGATATCGATCAATTGGTGCACGATTGTTTGAGGCGGCTTGAAGCTGTCGTGCTCGATGAATCCCCAGGATTTGTTGCTGATGGAAGTGTCTGTTTGCCAGTAGAGCGGGCGAATCTCGTTCAATTGGCCGCGCTCCACGTCGAGAACAGCGGAGTGCTGTTCCATGGCGTCACTCTTGTAATTGATGACGCTTACCAAGCCGCGCGCCGCAGCATCGTTGTAGTAAAAGGCGGCGAAGTCCATTAGGTGCTGGCGAACAGAAGGCTGGCCGATCCACCAATCAAAGTAGAAAAGATCGGGCTTGTATTTCCTTACGATTTCCGCGTCGCGGGCCAACCAGTCATCCAAGTAAGCACTGCTGACGTAGGTCCAATCGGTCAGAAGCGATTGCTTGCTTTCCATCCAGGTGTGCGCCGGACCGTAGAAGGCGGCGAACCGCGGATCATTTACGTCCGACTCGATCTGGCGGCCGCCATCGAGGAAAAAGTTATGCTCAACGCGGTGAGAGGAAGCGCCCAAATGGAGTCCCTCGGCGCGAATGGCTTTGGCCAATTCTCCATGCACATCTCGCCGCGGTCCCATTTTTGCTGCAGTCCAGTCTGAGAGCCCACTATCGTACATGGCAAATCCGTCGTGGTGCTCAAATACGGGAACAACGTACTTCGCTCCAGCTTCCTTGAAAAGACGCGCCCACGCGGCGGGATCGAAATGCTCCGCGCGGAACATGGGAATGAAGTCCTTGTAGCCAAACTTCGTGAGCGGTCCATACGTGCTGACGTGATGCTTGTATTCGTCCGAGCCCGGACGGTACATATTGCGCGGATACCATTCGCTGCCATATGAGGGGACCGAATAGACACCCCAATGTACAAAAATGCCGAACTTGGCGTCCTTGTACCAATCGGGGACCTGGTATTTCTGCAGGGATTGCCAATCGGCGCGGTAAGGTCCATCATTCGCGCCGCGGTGCACTTGCTTGAGAAGCGCATCGCGCTCGGAATCGTATTTCGCGCTGGCATGTTGCCAGATTTCGTCAATCGTCGGAGCGTCCTGAGAACCGGTGGGCGCCGTCTGCGGCGATGTTTGCCCCGCGAAAGAAATCGCCGCGACGATCAGGGCCATCAAGGCTGGCCAGGATCGCAAGAAATGACCGCGTCGAAGTACCTGCATTTGCACGAATCCTCCGGTCGCCTGAGAGGCTAGCCCACACTAGGGTTCGCGTTTCGTTGCTGCGAGCCCCAAAACGAGTAGAGCGCGATGATTAAGTACGCGAGTAAAGGTACGGAGTAGGCCAACGCAAGGCTATGGGTTCTCTCCGAAATGTAGCCCATCACTGGCGTCAATACCGCTCCGCCGACGATTGCCATCACAAGAAGAGAGCCGCCAAGTTTGGTGTTTGGGCCGAGACCTTTCAGTCCGAGAGCAAAAATAGTTGGAAACATCAGGGACATGAAAAAGCTGGTCAGAAAGACGCACCAGAGTCCGATCCAACCGGGCATCACCACCGCGATCGATACAAGAACAATGTTGGCGATGCAATAGCCGCCCATCAGCTTGCCTGGATTGACATAGCGCATCAACCATGCGGAGGCGAAGCGGCCCACGCCAAAGGCGATCAGCGTGCCAGTCAGGAAATAGCCGGCGACCTTTTCGGACTGGTGCGCGTAGTCCTGAACGTAAGTAATGAAGTAACTCCACGTCCCCACCTGCGCGCCGACGTAGAAAAATTGCGCGACAACGGCGAAAAGGAAATGGGGATATTGGAACAGATCGCGAACATGCCCGCGGTCGCCTGACTCGTTCTCGTGCTCGCTTTGGATGGAGGGAAACTTGGTGCGCAAAATCAGCAAAGCCCAAATCAGGGCGATGGCCCCGATGACGAGATAGGGTTTCACGACGCGAAGGGTTTCCGAACGAAGGTACGCTTCGTAGGTATGACGCGCCTGCTGAACAGCGATTTCCCGGGGCGTGAGCTCCACGCCCGAAAAGATGAAGACCGTGCCCATCAAGGCGCCGGTAATGGCTCCCAACGGATTGAACGCCTGGGCGAAATTTAAACGGCGTTCCGAGGTACTTGGGTCTCCCAACTGAGCAATGAAAGGATTGGACGCAGTCTCGAGAAACGACAAACCGCTGGCGATTACGAACAACGCTAAGAGAAAAAAGCCATAACTACCGGCCAATGCCGCAGGCCAAAATAAGAATGCACCCGCGCCAAAAAGAAACAAGCCGATTACAAAACCCGATTTGTATCCGGCACGGCGCATCAGAAGCGCCGCCGGCATGGCTAGCAAAAAGTATCCCATGTAAAAAGCGGATTGCACGAGGCCCGCCTGAAATCGCGTGATGGCGAACGACTTCATGAAATGGCGTATGAGGACATCATTGAGATTGTTGGGAATGCCCCAGAGAAAGAACAGGACCGTGACGAGTATGAACGGAACGAGTTGCCCGGCCGGAAACAAATGAGATCCCTCCCGCGCATCCGGCCGCGAGGAAGCATGCTCGATCGCGGGGAACGTCACAGATTCTTCCGCTTTGCGACTCATATCACCACTTTCCACCCCGGCGGCTAGTCCAGGCTGTTAGGACGGGTTGTAAGGTAGTGCATCGACCTTAGCGTGTCAAAGCAGCGGAAGCAAAACGGACCAGGACACACGTCTTTTCGGTAGCTCTAGCAAAGAGTGAACGCCCTGCAAAATAAAAAATGATCTACGCGTATTGCTGAAAAGTGCAGGGTCGTCGCCGAAGTGCACGCCGCGCAGATTTGCATTTCGGAATAACGTTTTTGAAGTATGCTGTCCACCGAAACAAATCGATTTCAGTGCAGTGCCCAGGATTGATTACAGATTACCGGGAGCCGAACGTGACCACACGGCGAGAAGTTTTGAAGTATGCGGGGCTGGGAGTCGGTGCGGCGGCGGCCTCAGCATTGGGCGTGCCCATAAGTGCAAACGTCGCTGCGAATCAGGCGCAGGCTCCCGCGAAGCCCGCGCAAACCGAAGTTACCGACAAGAGCGGAAAGCGGCTTGCACCTGGAACGGAGATAGCCTGGACGAAAATTGCGAAAAAAGCGCCGACGGCGGATATAACCGTGGACCCGACGAAAACGGCGCAGTCCATCCTGGGGTTTGGCGCGGCGTTTACCGATGCTGCGTGCTTCACTCTTTCGCGCCTCAGCGATAACGATCGCTCGAACCTCCTGCGCACGATGTTCGCCCAGGATCAACATGCCCTCAGCATGGGGCGCATACCCATCGGCGCGAGCGATTACAGCACCGCGGCATACAGCTACGACGACGGCGCCGCGGATCCAGAGTTAAAACGCTTCAGCGTCGATCATGATCGTGATTACATTTTGCCGACTTTGCGCGCGGCGCTCTCCGCCAATCCCGACCTGTTTCTGTTCGCCTCGCCGTGGAGTCCTCCGGGATGGATGAAGTACAGCAACTCCATGCTGGGCGGAAACATTCGCCCGGAAAATATTCCCACCTACGCGCACTACTTTCAGAAATTTGTGGAGGCCTACGCCGCGGCAGGCGTCTCAGTGCGCGCAGTGACGACGCAAAACGAGATCGACGCGGATCAGGGCGGAAGAATGCCGGCGTGCCCTTGGCCGGAAGAAGACGAGGAGCGCCTGGTGGCGACGCTGGGCCCGCTGCTCGAATCCAGCGGCACGAAGATTTGGACTCTCGATCATAATTACAATTTGTTTGGCCGCGCACTCGATCAACTCTCGAGACCCCATTTCAAGAAATATGTCAACACCGTGGCTTGGCACGGCTACGTCGGCAGCCCGGAAATGATGCTTAACGTGAAACAAAAATTTCCCGACGTCGACATGCATTGGACCGAAGGCGGCGACGACTACAAGTTCCCCGATTATCTGACGAACTGGAGCAAGTGGGGCGCCACTTTCGCCGGTATTCTGGCCAACGGCCCGCAAAGTATTACGATGTGGAATTTCGCTCTCGACGAACGCGGCCGGCCCAACATCGGCCCTTTCGATTGCGGCGGCCTCGTGCAGATTCATTCGCAGACCAAAGAAATCACGCAGACCGGATTGTATTGGGCGCTGGTGCACCATGCCCGCGCGTTTCGCCGCGGCGCGGTGATTGTCGCGTCACACGACGCCAACGGCGATCTTCCCGCCGTGAACGCTGCACTAATCGGCCAGCCGCCATCATCCTCAACCGTGACAGCGACCCCAAATACCGCTGCGACTTCGCGCGTATATCACACCGCCGCAAAAAACTCCGACGGCTCGCTGGTGCTGGTGCTGACAAACCCAGGCGACGCCAAGGAGGTGACCGTTGCGTGCGCAGGCCAAATCACCAAAATAGCCCTGACAACAGACTCGCTCACCACGCTGCGCTGGACCTGAATTTAGCCGCGCATTGCCGCCAAAACGCGCCTACGAGACAAGTGGTTTCCGCGGATGTGAGTATCGTGCGATTGGATCGATCCAAGTCGGAAGAAGCCGGCGGAATCGGCCGCTATCGTACGTACTAATATTCTAGGCAACTGTTCAACACAGTCGCTTGAGCCTGCTCCAAATCGCGCTTCTTTCCGTATCGAAATGCTGCCCACACGCCGACTGTCATGAAACTGAGTGGAGGGAGCAATAGAACAATTACCCCTTTACTGATCGCTCGCTGCCCGTCCTTAGACGTCGCCTTAGCCGTGCTGTAACACATGGAACAAGCCTGGCTGAAAGCAGGCGCGGCCCATAGCAAAAGGAAAGCGGCAAGGATCGCGGCGCGTACCTTCATTTCACTCCCAGCGAAATGATGCGAAGAGCATCCGGGAAGAAGATCATCATCAAAGCCAAGCAGGCGACCAGAGAGCACATGGTCAACCACTTCATGCGCGAGATTTCATACTTCATGTGCATGAAATAGCCGATGATAAGCGCCGCCTTTATCAGCGACAAGCCCATCAAAATCGTGAGCATACGCACCGGCTGCATGTTTTGATAAGTCAAATACACTTCGATGGCCGTCATCACCAGCAGTGCGGCCCACACCAAGAAGAACTGCGACTTTCCGTGATGCCGGTGCTGTTCCGCGACGCGCTCGGCGATGGCCTGCTGAAAGGCTTCCATCTCTTCAGCTCCTAGAGAATCTTAGCCGACATCAAATACACCAACGGAAAAATGAACATCCACACCAGGTCCACGAAATGCCAGTATAAACCCGCGACCTCAACGTCCGAAGCGTCGTAAACCTTTGGCTTCAGCCACAGGACGATGGAACAAACAATAGCCGCCAATAGCAAAACGTGCGCTCCGTAGTGGAACGGGCTGTACGCGGGCGTACCCAACCACGCGGCCAGCCACAAGACCAGCAAAATGGGAATGAACTTGCGCCGCAGCGCGACGACGCCGAGATAAACGACCCCCAAGGTGACGTGCAACATGTGCATGCCGGTGAGACCGAAAAACGTAGCGGGAAATTGCGGCACGGTCTTGGCCACATTCGCAAACTCACCCGTAGTTTCGCTGCCCGGCATGTGCGGAAACACTGGAAGGGTCAGACCCTCGGAAATCAGCTTGCTCCATTCCCTACCGTGCAGGATGACGAAACCAAGGCCGCAAACCATGGTGGCCAGCAGCCACAACCGCTGCGCTTTCGCGTCGCCTTGGACCGCCGCGCGCACCGCCAGCACCATGGTCAGCGAACTCGTCAGCAAGAACGCTGTCATTATGGTGGCATTCACAATGCTCTCGGAATGAAATGGCGTCGGCCAGTTTGGCGTGGAGATTCGGCCGTAGCTGTACGCGTACAGCAAAGCCCCGAACGTCAGTGAGTCCGAAAGCAGGAACAGCCACATCCCAATTTTCTTGGAGTAGGTTCCAAACAGCGACGGTTCGTAAACCGCTGTCGTGTCGTGCAACAGCGTCGCGTCAGCCATAGATCCGGTCTCCTCCTTCGAGTGACGTCAGTGCACAAACTCCAGCAGGCACAAAATATAGACCCACAGCAAAGCCATGAAATGCCAATACCAGCCGGTTACGTCCACCAAAATAAATTGTGAATCGGCGGTCCGGCGCAAGACGGAAGCAAAGCCCGCGATCAATATCGCCACAACACCGCCGAGTAGGTGTACGCCATGCATGCCAGTCAATAGATACACGAAAGAACTGCTGGGGCTGCTGGCAACGTAGAAACCGCTGGCGGCGAGTTCACGCCAGGCCATCCATTGCCCGGTCAAAAAGCTGAGACCCAGGACCATAGTCAATGCCAACCAAGAGATTCCCTCCTTGGCTTCTACGGATACACCGGGAACTGACGTGAGCTGCGCAAGTGCCACCTTGCGCGCCGTCTGTCGCCGTGCGAGTTCCATCGTGACGCTGCTGATCAGCAACACAACGGTGTTGATAAGCAGCAATCTTGGAAGCGGCACGGGAAACCAATCGTGAAGCAGCGCGTTCGTGCGCGGGTCCAGTGTGGGCAAGCCCTGCCGCACAATGTAGGCGCTCGTGAACGAAATAAAGATCATTGCGATTCCGGTCAAGCCCACAACTAGCCCAAGTCGCGCCCGCCGCAAACGCGTGTCGAAGAAGGACGAATCGAAATTGCCGCCGTCGCTGCCCCAGTCCGGGGGCAGAGCGCCGTTTCCTCCCGTGCTAGTTCTGGGATCGTCGATCGCGACGGTTGGAGTGTAACTAGCCATCGGCGTCTAGTGTGCCGCCACGGTTGTAGGATCTGTCTGCATCACGTAGTCGCGGGGAGCGCCCGGCACGCCATACTCATAGGGGCCGTTGTAAACGACCGGAGTGTGCCCGCCGAAATTGTCATGCGGAGGGGGCGTCGCGGTGGTCCACTCCAGCGTCGTGGCTTCCCAGGGATTGTCGCTCGCCTTTTTCCCGGCCTTCATGCTCCAGAACAGATTGAAGACGAAGATGAGCTGCGCGCTGATGGTGACGAAGGCGGCAAAGGTGATGAACGTATTCAGCGGAATCAGCTTCTCCAAATAGTGCAACTCGGTGAATTGCGAGTACCGTCGGGGCTGGCCTGCCATACCCGCATAGTGCATGGGCATGAAGATGCAGTAGGTGCCCACAAAGGTCAGCCAAAAGTGCCACCGCGCCAGAGTCTCGTTCATCATGCGTCCGAACATTTTGGGAAACCAGTAGTAGGTGGCCGCGAAAATCCCGAAGATGGAAGCAACGCCCATGATCAAGTGAAAGTGTCCGGTCACAAAAGCCGTATCGTGCAACGGGATATCCAATGTCGGTTGCGCCAGGAACGGTCCGCTGATGCCGCCCGACACGAACAAGGACACAAATCCGATGGCAAACAACATCGGCGATGCCAATCGAATCCGCCCGCCCCATAAAGTCCCCAGCCAGTTGAAGGTCTTGATCGCGGAAGGTACCCCGATCGCCATGGTCATTATCGAAAAAGCGAAAGCTGTATACGGGCTCATGCCGCTCATGAACATGTGATGGCCCCACACCATGAAGCCCAGCAACCCGATCGATAGCATGGCGTAGACCATCGCCTTATACCCAAAGATCGGTTTCCGCGAAAACACCGACACCAACTGCGAGCACAATCCCATCGCCGGCAAAATCGCAATGTAAACTTCCGGATGGCCAAAGAACCAGAACAAGTGTTGCCATAAAAGCGGTGATCCGCCCTTGTGCGCGACAATTTGCCCGCTAAACACGGTCAGCGGCACGTAGAAACTCGTACCCGCGTTGCGATCCAACAGCAGCAGGATTCCGGCCGAAAAAAGTACACCGAAAGCGAGGAGTCCAAGAATCGCGGTGATAAACCACGCCCAGCACGTCAGCGGCATGCGCATCATGGACATGCCCTTGGCGCGCATATCCAGCGTGGTGGTGATGAAATTCAGTGCGCTCATCAACGCGCCGATGCAGAAAAGCGCGATGCTGATCACCCACATGTCCGCGCCGGGACCTTCCCCGGGCCCCGCCGTCGGCACCGCGCTCAACGGTGGATAGCCAGTCCAGCCATGGAGCGGCGCTCCGCCGGTCACGAAGAACGCCCCGAGCATGACGATAAAGGCCAAAGCCGTAACCCAAAAGGACAGCATGTTCAGCACCGGGAAAGCCATGTCCGCGGCGCCGATTTGAATGGGCAGAAAATAATTGCCGAAGCCTCCTTGCGGCGCGGTGGTCAAAACAAAAAACACCATGATCGTGCCGTGCATGGTCACGAGAGTTAGATAAGTCTCCGGCTTGATGTCGCCGAGCAGCGGCAGAGTAATGTTCGGCCAGATCAGGTGGATGCGCATCAGCAGTGACAAAAACATGCCGACGATCACCGCGGTCAGCGCCAGAAAATAATACTGAAGGCCGATAACTTTATGATCGAGACTGAAAACCCACTTCCGAATGAACCCTTGCGGTGCCGCGTGTGCGTGAGCTTCGTGGGCAGCGAATTCCCGGGTAGCCATTATTGTTTCTCCGCCTCCCGCGCCGCCAGCCATTTATCGAACTCCTCCTGGCTGACGACTCTTAGCATGCCGTGCATCTTGTAATGACCGAGTCCGCAAAGCTCCGCGCAGGTGACCTCGTAATCCCCAATCGTAATAGGCGTGAAATGCATATGAATCGCCAGGCCCGGCACCGCGTCCTGCTTGAAGCGCATGTTCGGAATGAAGAAGCTATGGATGACGTCTTGCGCCCGCAAAATCATTTCCACTTCGCGATTCACCGGGACCACCATGGTTCCCGTCACCACGTCGTCTTTGGAAGCGGGGTCCGTAGTGTCGAGACCGAGAGCGCTCTCTCCGCCCGCGGACGCGTCGATCAACTCCGGCTTGGTCGCGCCAAATTTGCCATCAGCACCTGGATAGCGAAAGTACCATTGGAACTGCATCCCAGTTACTTCGACCTGCGTCGCGCCGGGCTCCGCTGGCCGGAACCGTTCCGACGCCCAGATCGAGCTGCTCATCAGATTCAGCCCGATAAACAGGATAGCAGTGAGCACCGTCCACACAATTTCCAGCATGTTGTTGCCGTGCACGTAGCGCGCCGGCGGCGCAGTGGGGCGATCACGATACTTCCACGCGAAATATCCCAGCGCCACTTGCGCCGCCACGAAAACAATGCCCATCACTAGGTATGTGGTGGCGAAATGATGGTCGATGCCCGCAGCCGCAGCAGACGCTCCGGTTGGCAACCACCATGTCTTGGCAATAAAGAAGTAGGTGCTGATGAACGTAATCAGCCAGATGACCACGAGTAAAACGAGGCCCATGTAGCGCGACCTCCCGAAGGAAAATCTCGGCCCTCCTCACTGCGGCAGCGCGTACATCCCTGGATTCGGAAGAGGGGGGCTGTAAACGTCGCGAGTCTACCACAGCTTATTCCGGGCGCAAGCGCCTTCTTCTTTTTGTGGAGTGCGGCAGACTTGCTGCCGCTTTTAGGGTCGCAAGACTTCCTGCAACTGAACCGTCAAGCATGTCGCACCGTCGACTCCACTTCCGCCTCCAAAATTACGCCGCGCAGACACGCATTGACGTCCTTTTCCATTTTGAGTAACATCCGGCTCGTTTCCTGGGGGGTCCAGTGGAATGGTAGGGGCCTCGCGATGTTTCGCTTCAGACTTCTCCCAACTCGGCGGGCCCGGCGTGCTAGTAGGCGTAGAGCGCTGCTCCGATCCCAGCCTCGCTGATTCTCTCTGCGCACTTGCTCCAGTTCGATCTGCGACGAAAATTTTCTGCTCCATTCACGGGAGGAAATGCGCGGCATTTTCTTCGGCCGCATAACCAATTTCGAGCATCACTTCCCAGGAGGTATCGGATGGCGGGCCCGGACACCCTATCGGACAAACCCAAACCGGATGCGGCGAAGACATCGGCCAGCGCCGATGATGCAACCAAGTATGTTGGCACGCCGGCCGTGGGCACCTCGAAAGCTGCCGCGGCCGCCGGTTTGGCAACCGTCGGTCCGCAGGACGACAAGGTCAACAATCGCCGGCGGCGTTTAGTGTGGTGTGCGGTTACAGGTTTCCTGGGCGCCTGGTTTATCGCCTTCCTCCGGTTTTTTCTGCCGCGCACTCTCTTCGAACCTCCCACCGTATTCAAGATCGGCTATCCCTCCGATTACGCGCTAGGCGTCGACACCAAGTGGCAGCAAAAATATCGCATCTGGGTTGACCGCACTCCCGACCGCGTTTTCGTCATCTACGCGCGCTGCACGCACCTCGGCTGCACGCCCGACTGGAAAGCCAGCGAAAACAAATTCAAGTGCCCGTGTCACGGCAGCGGCTACGACAGCGAAGGCGTTAACTTCGAAGGCCCCGCACCGCGCCCAATGGATCGCGCTCACGTAACGCTTGCGCCCGACGGCCAAATCGTCGTCGACACCTCCCGCCTCTATCAGTGGCCCAAAGGCCAGCCAAGTCATTTCAGCGACCCGGGCTCGTTCCTACAGGTGTAACCGCATGCCCTATCGACGACCAAATGTCCATGCACCTGTAGCGGCCGCGGACCGTCGCGGGCGCTTTTCTCTAACTCTGGGAGTGACGAATGCCTGAGGAGAAAAAAACGAGCGGTCTGATGGCGCGGATTGTGGCGGGCGTCAAGGATGCCATCCACTCTCTCAAGAGCGATGTCCCCGCGAAAGCAAAGGAACAAGTCGAAGGCCTAAAGAATCCCACCAAAACCCAGCTCTACACCTCCATCTTCCGACACAAGCACGACGACACCCCGCGCAATCGCGCTCTCGGCGTCCTCTCCAACGTTTTTTTGCATCTGCACCCCGCCAAGATCAATCGCGATGCCGTACGCTACAGTTTCACGTGGGGGATGGGCGGCATCACCTTCTATTTGTTCCTCGTGCTCACCTTCACCGGCGTCCTCCTGATGTTTTACTACCACCCCAGCAAAGTGCAGGCTTTCCGCGACGTCCTCTACCTCGAGCACGACGTGCCCTTCGGCAAGCTGCTCCGCAACATGCATCGCTGGGCCGCGCACCTCATGGTCATCGCCGTCGAGCTGCACATGTTTCGCGTTTTCCTCACCGGCTCCTACAAGAAGCCGCGCGAGTTTAATTGGAACGTGGGCGTGATTCTCTTGGTATTGACTCTACTGCTTTCCTTTACCGGTTATCTGTTGCCGGACGATCAACTCGGTTTCTGGGCCGTAACCGTGGGAACCAACATGGCACGCGCCACGCCCCTTCTCGGCCACGAGGGTCCGTTCGGTGCGCAAATGGGCATGACTCCTTACAACGACGTGCGCTTCGGCCTGCTCGGCGGCTCCATCGTAGACGCCAATGCCCTTCTCCGCTCCTACATCTGGCATTGCATCGGAATTCCCATCATCGCGTTGATCTTCATGATGGTGCACTTCTGGCGCGTGCGTAAGGACGGAGGAATTTCCGGCCCGAATTCCGTGATCCTCGAATCCGAGATCAAGGAGCCAAGGAAATAACCATGGATTGGCGCCAACTTTGGGAAATCATGTCCGCGCCGGATAATGTGCCGATCATCGCGCTCATTCCCCTGCTCGCCTTCTACATCTTTCTCGCTTGGCGACAAGCCCACGCCAACGACTTGCTCATCGAGCAACTCGAAGGCGACGCCGCTTTAGCCAAGACCCATCACCGCAAAGCCTGGCCCTTCAAACCCGGCTGGCAAAAAGAAGTCCACGTCTGGCCCTTCCTTCTCCGTATCGAATTTCTCGCTGCCATCATCGTCACCATCATTCTGATGGTCTGGTCCATCACGTTAAATGCGCCGCTCGAAGAGCCCGCCAATCCCAACCTCACCATGAACCCGGCGAAGGCTCCGTGGTATTTCCTCGGCCTCCAGGAAATGCTCGTCTACTTCGACCCGTGGATTGCCGGCGTGGTCATGCCCACGCTCATTATCTTCGGCCTGATGGTGATCCCTTATATTGATACCAATCCGCTCGGCGCAGGCTATTACACCTGGAAGCAGCGCAAGTTTGAAATCGGCACCTTCCTCTTCGGCTTCATCGTTCTATGGGTCTCGATGATCACCATCGGCACGTTTATCCGCGGTCCGGGCTGGCAATGGTTCTGGCCCGGGCAGACCTGGGACCACAATCGCCAAATCTATGAGGTCAATCGCGACTTGCCGGACCTTTTCGGCATCACCTCCAACCTCGGCAAAGCCATTTTCGGTGCGGCGGTCGTCGGTGGCTTCTTCGCCATCGGCGGCTTTATCGTGCACGCGCTGTATCGCCGCTACAACGCCAAAAATTATCAGCGCAAGAGCTTGCTGCAATATTCCATCCTGATGGTCTTTTTTCTGACCATGATCGCTTTGCCCCTCAAGATGGCTCTGCGCCTGATGTTCCACATTAAATATGTCTGGATAACGCCATGGTTCAACGTCTAGGCGGAGATGCAGGAGACCATCATGCACCGGCGTGAATTCCTAAAACTGGGAGCAGCCGCAGGCGGGACGCTCTTGCTGGGTGGCACAGGTCGCTTTCGAAGCGTCCTGGCGGGGCCCAAGGAAATCCCTACGGTAGACCGGCTGGTCATAACCAACCTGGTTGACAACATCTACGACATCTTCGCCAAGGGTGGGAGATTTGGCAACGTCAACGTCACACGAAATAATTTGCCCTTTCCCTATGGCTCGGACGTCGCGCTGCTCTCTGAGCATGGGCTGGCCTTTCATCTGCAGTCCTTCCGAGGAGCAGAGGAAAAGCAGATTCTGCTGGACTTCGCGCTCACGCCTCACACCCTCACAAACAACTACCAGGGATTGCGAGTGGACCCTGCCAAGGCCGATGCCCTGATCATCAGCCACGGTCACGTGGACCATTACGGAGGTCTGCTCGACTTGGCGACGAGCCTCCAGGGACACGGCAAACCGGGGCTCACCCTCTATGCTGGTGGGCGTGACACGTTCTGTCATCGCTGGGTCGTGCAGCCGGACGGAAAAAACCTCGACTACGGTGAGCTCAGGCAGGATGCCCTCGAAGCGCGAGGGTTGAAGGTCGCGCTCGCGGAACAGCCGACCACCGTGGCGGGCCATGCGATGACTTCGGGTCACATCGCCCGGATTACCGATTTCGAGATATCCCCTCCAGCCCCTCGACTCGAAGCGGGCGCAACCGGCTCCGGTTGTGATGCGACCTTCCACTTTCCTCCCGGCACAGTCAAGGTTGAAGCCAAGCCGGGAGATTTGGTGAAAGACATCTTCTGGGGCGAACACGCGACCGCTTACAACGTGAAGGATCGAGGCCTGGTTGTTATCTCATCGTGCGGCCACGCGGGCATCATCAACTCTGTTCGCCAACTCCAGAAGTCCACGGGGGTTGAGAAGGTGCACGCCGTAGTTGGCGGGTGGCACTTGGCTCCGTATCCTGATGACATCATCGACAAGACCGTGGGGGCCTTGAAGGAAATCGACGCGGATTACCTGATTCCCATGCACTGCACCGGCTTCCGCACGTTGATGGCTGTCCAACGCGAGATGCCGCAGAAGCTCATCATGCCCTCGACAGGCACGAGTGTGATCTTTGGAGTCTAGCTGCAATCCGGGCCTAACAAGGAAATCCCGCCCAGGAGGAACTGGTGCCCGATAAGCCCATTCCCGACGACGATCCGATCGTAAGCAAATCCCTGGCGCCGCACTACGTCGTGGCGGTAATCCTGCTTATGGCCACGTTGTTCTGGGCATTGTGGGACGAAGACTTCGGACAGCGCCCTTGGAAAAACTTCCAGCAGGAATGGAAAAATCGCTACTCCACGTTCCTCAAAACCGCGCGTTCGCAGTCCGCTGCTTCGCAGAAGGACGTCGAGAACGCGGCCGAATATCAAGCGGTGAAATTGTCCTTCGACCAGGCCAGTCAGAGCGCCGCCCCGCGCGTCAAGGAAATCAACGAGAAGTTGCGCGATCTAAGCGGGAAAATCCTCGCGGTGCAAAGCGTTTTCACCGACCGCCGCGCCTACGTCAACGCCTCGACCTATGACATCGAGACGGAAACCAGCAACTCCGCAAAGCAACGCAAACAAAAAAATCTCGACCAGTACAAACAGGAAGTCGCCACGGTCGAATATCCCGACGGCAGCAAACAAAAATACAATTTCCCGCAGTTGGAAGAAACCTATAACGAGCTAAGGAACGAGCGCACCGCCCTCAGCGCCGAGCTTGGCGAACTCATCAAGCCGGTCAACGAACAGAAAGAAAAGTTAGACGCCTACGTTTCCGAGCACATGGTCAGCCTCACGCCCTCGCAGCTCGCCGGCTTGCAGGACAAAACCGAAGCCTGGGACCCGAAAATCGTCCAGATCAACGTCCCTGAAGCCAATATCGTGGACCGCTGCGAATCCTGTCACATGGGCGTTCGCGAGCCGGTCAAACTCACCTCCGCAGCCATGTCTCTCAAGGGCAAAAAGCCCGACGAGTACGCCCGCGCGTTCACTAGCCATCCTGAGCCCGACCTCCTGAAGACCCACGATCCGGATAAATTTGGCTGCTCGCCGTGCCATCAAGGCAATGGCCGCGCCACCACCAGCATCGAAAAAGCTCATGGCAATTACGAGCACTGGCTCTGGCCGCTATTCGCCAGAGGAAATATGGAAGCGGGCTGCCAAACCTGCCACGCGGCGGATATGGTGCTGGTGACCAACGATGTCGGCTGGACTCTCTCCGAAGGCAAGGATCTGTTCCGTCAGCGCGGCTGCGTGGGCTGCCATCGTTACGAAGGCTACGACAAAGAGCCCGAAGACCTGCTCTCCATCGCTCAGCAAATCAAGCTCATCGAGCAGGAGAAAAAAGACAACTTCAAGCAAGCCACCTACTTGATGAAACAGGCCGACTCCGCCGAGTCCAATGTGGAAGCCAATCGCCTCAACGATCGCGCCGTGGCACTAAAGGTCACCAACAGCAAGCTCGACTTGCGCATCGTCCAGCTCGACCGCACCACCAAGAGCCTCCTGCAAGACATGAAAAAAGTCGGTCCCAATCTCAAGGACATTCGCCTCAAGCTGAACAAGAACTGGGTTCCCGTTTGGCTGAAGAAGCCCAGCGCCTTCCGCGCCACCACCAAGATGCCCGATTTCCGCTTCAACGACGCACAAATCCAATCCATCTCCGCTTACTTATGGCAGTCGGCGCTCGGTGATCCCTTGCCCAAGCACAAGCCCGGCAGCGCCTCGCACGGAAAAGAACTCTTCGAATCTCGCGGATGCCTCGCCTGTCACTCCATCGGTGAAGGCGATCAAGTGCAAGGCGGAACCTTCGCCGCCAATCTCACCCGCGTCGGCGAAAAAGACAACTACGACTACCTCGTCCGCTGGGTCCACAACGCCCGCGAGCGCACGCGTCCCTACTGTCCGTACGAAAAGAAAGACATCGGACCCGAGGATTACAAAAAGAAAGGCTTGCCGTACGTCTTCGATCTGGACCACAGCAAATGCCCGAACGACGGTCACGAGCTGGAAGTCCAGAACATGACCGTAATGCCTAGCCTCCGCCTCTCTCCGCAAGATGCCGAAGACGTCGCCAGTTATCTGGTCACCTTAAAAAAGCAGGAGCCTTCCTCCTACGCCGATGCTTCTTTCATGGACGATCCCAAGCTCAAGGACGAAGGCAAGAAGTGGGTTCGCCATTTCGGCTGCGCCGGCTGCCACGAGATTTCCGGCCTGGAAGACGAAGGCCGCATCGGCACCGAGCTGACTACGGAAGGCAGCAAACCCATCGAACGCCTCGATTTCGCTCTCCTGACCGAAACCGCGCAGCGCGGTGGCCGCGAACCCATCACCGATCCCGACGATCTCGCGCGCCTCCCGGAAGGCCCCGCCAAGCAGCCGTGGTACGACGACAAAGGCTTCTTCGAACACAAACTTGCCGAGCCCAATATCTGGGACCAAGGTAAAATCAAGCCCGAAGAAGAAAAATTGCGCATGCCCAATCTGCATTTGACGAAAGAGCAAGTCCGTGCGCTCACTACGTTCCTCATGGGCAGCCAGGAAAGCGCTCTCCCCGTCACCTATCAATACAAGCCTTTGGATTATCGCCGCGACATTCAAGAAGGCTGGTGGATCATCCGAAAATATAACTGCATGGGCTGCCACCAATTAATCCCCGGCCAGAAAACTTCGCTGATGTCCCTCGCGCGCTATCAAGAAGCGCAAGAACAGCTTCCTCCCAAGCTTCTCACCGAAGGCGCGCGCGTCGATCCCGAGTGGCTCTTGCGCTTCCTTACCAATCCGTCGCTCAGCGACACCGACACCAACCGCAACGGAATACGCCCCTATCTTCAGGTGCGCATGCCCACCTTCTCTTTCTCCGAGAACGAATTGGGCAAGCTGGTGCGTTTCTTCCAAGCACTGTCCCGGCAGCCCTTCCCCTACATTCCGGAACAGCGCCCGGCGCTCACCGCCAAAGAGACCGACATGGCTCGCAGCCTCTTCAGCAGCCCGGCCGCGCCTTGTTTGAAATGTCACGCCACCGGCGATCCGGCTCACGACAAAACCGCCACGGCGCCCAACTTCCTCCAAGCAAAGGGACGCCTCAAACCCGATTGGGTGGAGCGCTGGATAATCGACCCGCAGGCCATCAGCCCCGGCACTTCCATGCCGTCCGGTCTCTTCAAGCGCGAAAATAATCGCTGGACGTTCTCCGGCCCCACGCCCGCATCTTTCAATGGTTATGACAAGGACCACACCAAGCTCCTCGTCGAATATATCTTCCAGCTCACTCCGGAAGAACAGCGGCGTGTGAGCGCATCGATGGGGCGTGCGCGTGCGGCCACTGGCGGCAGCTCCTCAGGAGATACCACCGCCGGCGGCTCCGCTCAGCGCGCTCCCGAATAGGAGCCCGAAATTTTGCACGAGCGTTTTAGATTTCAAGGGAGAGGCAGGAAGAAAAATGAAAATAAAAAAATCGCTAGCAATCTGGAGCTTATCCGTCTTGCTTGGGGTGGTTCTGCTGGCCGGATGCGGCAAGAAGGAAACCGCGGAAGAACAGCCAGCGGCTCCGAGCCCCGCCGCCCCGGCAGCCACGCCGATTGATCCCGCCACGGCCGCGAGCGTGAGCGGAACCGTAAAATTTGACGGCGCCGCGCCCAAAGCAGCAAAAATTGACATGAGCCAGGATGCCAACTGTGCCGGCTCGAACACCGCCGAAAATATCGTCGTCAGCGGCGGCCACCTCGAAAACGTTTTCATCTACGTAAAGGAGGGTCTCGGCAACCGCGCCTTCGACGTTCCGAAAGATGCGGTCACTCTGACGCAGGTCGGCTGCAAATATAAACCCCACGTCATCGGCGTGATGGTCGGACAAACCATCAAAATCGTCAACGGCGACCCCACCACGCACAACATTCACCCCACTCCAAAAGACAATCGCGAGTGGAACGAATCGCAGGCACCGCAAGCCCCGCCACTCGAAAAGACTTTTGCCCGCGAGGAAATCTTGCTCCCGGTGAAATGCAACCAGCACCCCTGGATGCGCATGTTCGTCAACGTGGTCAAGAGCCCCTTCTACGCGGTCAGCGGTCCGGATGGCAAATTCGAAATCAAGGGGCTGCCGCCGGGCGACTACACCATAGCCTTCGTGCACGAAAAGCTCGGGGAGCAAGATCAAAAGGTTACGCTCGCTGCAAAAGACAGCAAAACGGTCGACGTAACCTTCAAACCCGGCACGTAATTTTTGGAGTGCGGCGGTCTTGTTTACCCAGAGCGTCGAAGGGCCGCCGCCTTTACGGTTGAGCGAGTTTGCATGCGCGAACGCGGATTTGCGAGACCGCGCCGCAACGGAAAGTAAGGAGGCCTTTTGCTTCTACTGATGCTCTTGCTTTCGTTGCTGCTCGGCCTCCTCTCGCTCGCGGGCGTTGCGTGGATCATCATCGTCGGCTCTCTGCTCAGCGTCGACGGCCTGTTCATGAGCCTGATTCTCCTCACGCTCGCCGGCGTTTTCTTTCTGAACGTACTCCTCGAGTGTCGTGATCACGGCTTCCTCGGGAAAGAAAAGGTAGCTTCGTCCAAGAATCCGCCAGCTGCGAAGACAGAGTAAAATTCAAGACCACAAGACACATGGCCAGTCGACCACTAACGTCGCAAACGGCGAACCCGCCTCCCATCGCGGAGAATTCAGCGGCACTCCCCGTGCGTGCTCGCCACCGCATGTCCACCCGCAATCGATTGCTCTTTTTCCTCGTCGCCTGGCTGATTGTGCTCATGCCGTTCCTGTTTTGGTGGAGCACTTGGTTCGGCCGCCATCTCTCCAACACGCAGATCAGCGAATACCTGAATGACGACAAGCACCCCCGCCACATCCAGCACGCTTTGGTGCAATTAGGCGGTCGCATGGCCAGCCAGGACGCTCGCGCAACGCACTGGTATCCGGAACTGCTGCGCCTTGCTTCGCATCCGGTGGAAGAAGTGCGCAACACGGACGCCTGGGTCATGGGCCAGGACACGTCGGCAGCGGCGTTCCACGCAACACTGCTGAAGATGTTGCAGGATTCCTCGCCGATGGTTCGCGGCAACGCCGCGCTTTCGCTGGTGCGCTTTGGCGACGCCGCCGGCCGTCCTCAGATCATCGCTCTCTTGCAGCCCGCTACGGTTGTCGCTCCCGCCGCAGGTCGTGTCATCGACGTCGACAAGATTGGAACTTCCGTGCGTCAAGGCGGCCTGATTGCCAAGCTGCAAAACGGAGACCGCACCACGGAAATCCGCTCGCCGATTACGGGCCGCATTCGCGGGCCTTCTGTCACGACCGGAGCGACCGTTGCCGCCGGCGCGGAAGTCGCCGCGATCGATCCCAACTCCGAGCAAGTCTGGGAAGCGCTACGTGCGCTCTACCTGGTCGGCCAACCTGATGATCTCGCGGCGATTCGTATCTACGAGCGCAACATCCCGGAAATCCCCGACCGCCTCCGCGAACAAGCCCTGCTCACCGAAAAATCCATTCTGTCTCGCGCCAAGTAATCCGAAATCATTCCTTTGGTGGGGGGGCTCGCTGTTAGGGCTCAGAGTCAAAAGCAAGAAGGGCGCAGCATGCTGCGCCGCTACAACCGCAGGCTCGCGACCGTTTTTCACGAGTCACAAGTCAGGAATCACGGGTCACCGCGCTTCAATAGCTCATCGCTCCGACGACTTTTTCCACTTCCGCGATGTCTACCATCACGATGGCGTCCCAGGGGCAGCCATCCAGGAAGCATCCGTCTGGCCCTTTGCTTAGGCACTTCTTGCATCCGATGCACAGGATGGGATCGATCTGGATGCGTCCAAATGGATAGTGGTCCTCGTCCGGCACCCAGAACATGCAGTCTTCCACGGGACAATATTCGACGCAGGCCGGCGAACCCGCGCAGCCGGTGCAGCACTCCGTTATAACTGCAAGTTCTTTTGGTTTTTTCTTCCGCGCGGTGAGGATACCTTTGGAGCGAGGCTCTTGCTTCTGCTCGTCGGGCACCATTCCCGGGGCTTTCGCGACTTCACGCTCGGCGGCCATGAGCCTCGGCTATCCCCGTTGTTGCAATCATTTTTTCACACATGTACTGCACAGTGGCCTCCCGGGTTCCCGTTTGGCATTCGTCCGAAGGTTAGCTTACGTTGCTGCCACGCGCGTGCACGGGAAGCGCTTCCCGATCTTCGTGCGATAATAGTCCTCTCGCGAGGGCGCGTGCATGAATTCGTCATATGTCTTGGTGGGAACATTAAAGAAGTCGTACACGCCGCCATTCGAGAACTTCAGTTCGAGGGTTCCACGACTATCCGCATCTTCATGGTATCCGACTTCGAGTATGCCTTGAGAGGAAACCGGGATCCGATTCATTTGTTGAGAGCCCCCTTTCGTTGCAGCGACTCTTCCCGCGTGCCGGTTCGAGGACCGTCCGGTCACAGCCTTCGTCTTTACCCTAGTGTTCGGCCTAATCTCCCTGGGCTGTAAAGCGTGGTTCGTCGCCCGAATCATGCTCCAACAGCCGAATTCTAATGCAAAGTTCCGTTCGTAACTATCAAATTCTTCAATGCCTTTGGCGTTTCCGGCGCGGCCGGTGGCGGGAAAGATTAGAGCGCGCATGGCAGCCGAGTCTGCGGAGGAGGGGCTTAGGGCAGGAAAGAATTGGTTAACCATATCACCCCCCTCCCCCCGGGTTTTGCATAAGTGTTCATTCTAGAGGTACTTAAAGCGGGATTATGTACTTGACGCAAGTAAGTAGTGTGCGTACACTCCCCTTTAAGTCGGAGGGGAGGTCTTTACGATGGAATACAACACCAGCGACAAACTGGCGATTGCCCTTGCATGCTTGGCGGGCGTCATGGCGATAATTCTTTTCCTTGTGGAAAAGACACCGTTGACGGTGATTCTTCTACTGTCCCTCATGCTTGCACTTGCGATCTATCCAATTCTGCATTTTGCAAAACACATGGGCGCACGGGTTGTAGTGTTCAGTTTATTCGTCATCGGAGCATTGGTGCTGGGATGGCATGTCATGCCGCACAGTCATTCAATTTCGGCCAACACCCAAGAGCCGCAGCGACCAGCGCCGGAAGATAAGAAGGACGACAAAAAAAGTCAGGATACAAAAAAGCAGGAACCGAAACCAAAACCAAAGACGGAGCAGCCACCTCAAGACAATCGTGTTGGCTCTGTTGAGCAAGGGCCTTGCAGCAATCTGCAAATAGGCGGCAGTGGCAATCAGGCGACGACTAATTGCGGAGCAGCAGTAGCGGTCATCTACAGCTACAACGGCTCGGTGAAGAAGACCGTAAGCGGTGGACGAATTAACACGAATGTCAGTCAACCAGATGCCAGACTCTTGAAAATTGTCGAGAAGATGAGTGCTGGATATAACTCTGAAGCGCTGGCTGATGCCACAACGCTTATGGCAAATGAGCCACAGTGGGCTACGCCACATGTGGAAGCGGCCTTTGCTTACATAAATCTAGGAAACTTGGATGCGGCCAAGGCCGAACTGAAGAAGGCTAGAGATTTAGCGCCTGCCGGATACGAATATGAAGAGGACTATGCGCCTCATTTTCAACACCTGGAAGAGGCAATCAAAAGGCATGAACCCGCGCCAAACTAGGCCGCGTCTTGCACTTTGGCTGTTAGGTGCTTGTATTCGAGGTTTGGAGAGTCGATTAGCTTGAGCATCGTATCGCGAAAAAGATATGGGTTCTTGCGGTTATTAAAGCGGAAGCACATCTCATCTAAGTAGGCTGGAAGATGCTTTGCAGAGACTTTATGCCATGTGCCCACAATACCGCGCTTGAGCAGCGAGAAAGCCGATTCCACGGTATTTGTGTGTACGTCGCCATGCGCGTATTCCCGCGTGTGGTTAATCGTGCGGTGCTTGCTCTTGAGCATTTCGTCGAGCGCATAGGGATAGATGGCCGATTCATCCGTCATAATCACTTCTACGGTGCTGCCAAGATTGGCGTTCACGATCTCCCGCACGGTTTTAGACTTCGCATCCTTGGCGCGAATCAATCGCAAGTCTCCGTTGCGTTGGCGAATGCCGATTACAACCGATACGTCACCCTTTGCGCGCCAACGGCGCTTCTTGCCAGCAACGTAGGTTTCGTCGATCTCAACTGTACCGTCCAAAGGTTGCGGCGCTACTTCCAGCATTGCTGCTCTGATTCTGTGGCACAGATACCATGCCGTTTTGTAGCTGATTCCAAGCTGGCGCTTCATCTGATTGGCGGACATTCCCTTGCGCGATTCGCAAAGCAGGTAGGTTGCAAGAAACCACTTCCACAGGGGCAAGTGCGTGTCGTGGAAGATTGTCTGCGCTGTTACGCTGAATTGGTGCGAGCAAGCGTCACAGACAAACTGATTGCGCTTGAGAATGCGATAGACCTTGGTAGAGCCGCACTCCAAGCATTGAATGCCCTTAGGCCAGCGGAGGCGCTCTAGGTATGCGCGGCACTTCTCATCATTGCCGAATGCTTCAATCAGTTCGCAGAGGTCTAATTCTTTGCTCATAAGGACTCCATGAAAAAGAAAGAGAAGCATCCCAAGGACATGACAACGGAAGAGGCGATGAAGCACCTGTTCACGCCGAAGGGCCACAAGATTCTCAAGAAGCACGTTGCGAAATTGAACCGTTCAAGCACAAAGAAAGGGTAACAGGGAACATGCCTTGTGTCAAGTACATAATCCCGCTTAAAGTCCTTTGTTTTGACACACTTTTACAAGTGTTCATTCTAAAGGCGGTTACGCGAGGCGGTGTTTTGTGCGTGCGACGCGGGAATAGGCAGCGCGAGGAAAATACTAGGGGGCAACGCAGATGGTTGTGAAAACAAAAGAGTTGCGAAAAGAGCAATTCGTAAGGTTGTGAAAACAAAGACGATAAAAATCGATGGTGCATGGAAGCCTGTTCCGGGCGCGGGGAAAAGGAGGGGCGAAACGGGGACACGGTCAGCAGAACCTTAACTAAAGAATACCGCACCTTCGACTATTTGTCAAGTGATAAATAAAGACTGTGGATTGAGTGGGTTAGGAACGAGCTTGCATTCATTTACCGCCATGCAGGAATGAAATCACAAACTCGATGAGTCTTTCAATGGTGGGAGCTAACCCAACAACTACCGCCCATATGAGATTGTTGTGGGGCTTTCGCCTCGGACTTCTGTGGCGACGTTGAGCCATGTCTCCTCCCGCAATTAGCCCATTCGCCGGAAATGGACTAGCGGGCCGGAAGGCCCTTCGTCTGACTGCAATGATAATCGCGCTCGGTTTTGTCCGGCGTTATCCTATAGCGCGACTTCCTGAATCCTGATCCTGATTTTGAGACTAAGATTGAATCTTAGTGAGGAGACTAACGAGCCCGGGTGAGTCGAGGTGTTCCACACTGGGTCCTCGTCTCGATTCCCGCTCGCGCCTGCCTGTTAATGTTTATAGCAGAAGAAACTCCTGACCGTCAACAATTTGACGACGAGTGGTAAGATGTCGGTCAAGAGGTCAAACGCCATGAGCAAGGTTCCATATGACGAACGCGAAGAATGGCGCAGAAGAATCCAGCGAAATATCGACGAGTTCAATCGCCAGGCGACAAAGCTTTTTGATAGCACTGAGAAATTCGGATGCGTGCCGGACAAAGACGGACTAGCAGTCTGGATATACATTCAATCCGTTCAAGCACCGAATATTTTTGAAGTTCTAAGCCGCTCCGTTTTTCAAGGGCTTACACCTCAATATCACGTCGAGGGCGGTCGGAGATGGGCTAGATTTGGTTACAGCCACAGCAAGATGGTCCCGTTCCTGGAATCAGATTTCGTCGTAAGATTTTCTCCGTTAGAAGAGGGACGTGCGGCATGATCGCACTCACAGCAGGAGACGCGGCGCTGGATCGACTTGAAGGGATGGTCAACAGCTTTGTGCGAGGCCCGCGTGGCAGCAAGCGCGGAGCCAGAATATCTCATGTGTATGGACAGTTTGAGAGCGCTAAACGCTATGGTGTGTCTGAGGAAGCGATTCGTGCCCGAATTCTTAAAGGCATGACGAATCCTCCGAAGGCGGCTGCTGATCGCGTAGAGGAGATCAAACGCCGATTTCTAAAGTAGGTCTTTTTCCTACTTCTTGTCTGTCGTTGCCGGTGTCCCAGTGTTGGACGCTCCGGTAGGAGAACCAGAACCGCTCGCCTGGTTTGTTGCTGGCTGAGTCGTTGTTGTCGGTACGGGAGTGATCGCAGCGGGCTGCCGGCCTCTTTCCTCTGTGCCTCCTGGAACCGGTGTGAGCGCTGCTGGCTTCCTACCTTTTTCTAACGTCTCTGGCTTCGGCACAGGTGTAAGGCTCAGCGGGCTTCTGCCATCCTTCGCAAATTCTCTTGCTACAGTGTTCACTGTTTTCTTTGGATTGTCTTTCACTTTGTCCCTCACGTTGCTGATGCAGAAAATCACCGTACTAAAAACTCCGGCCAGAAAAAGAATAGCAGCAATCCATGTGAACGCGCCTAAAGCAATTTCTGCCGCGCTTTTCTTCTTCAGAAATTTTTCATCATTCTCCTCGTAATACTTATAAGCGTACTCAAGGTGTTTGTTGACAGCAGCAATGCTCAAGCGGAACGAGAATATCGTGGTTACGATGGTCCCGGCAAAACAGCACCATGAGGTGTACAGGAATGGAAGCGAGACCGCCGTAGCGAGTGGCGTGAAGTCTTTGATGAAAGCAAGTGAAAGGGCCAACGCACTGCTTGAGACAGCCAGCAAATTCCTGTCGAAACTGTCCGTGCCACTGCGAATGTCGTCCCATGCCTGTTTACGATATTCGTCGAACAGTTGACGCCGTCTCTGCGCGTCGTTTTCACTCACTCGTAGCTCCTCGTAGTGATTCAAACACCGCGCGTGTTGCTGGATCATGCGCGTATGATGTGGTCTCGCCCTTATACGATAATTGATGCCCTGCTTGGTCAAGCAATAGCATCGATGCCGACGTTTGAGGATCCATGTGTTTGAAAACGCCCCTCTTTCATTGAAACGATTTCGTGCTACTTCATTGCGAATAGCTCAGTGTTGCCTGTATCTGGACGGCCTTCGGGGTTATAAGAGAGAACCGATTGTCGAGCACGATGTAGTAGGTTCCCGGAGCGAGGTTGGCGGCTCCAATCTTCGCCTGCGTTACTTTGCCGCTGTTGTAATAGGTTCCCGTCGGATGCCCGTTCTTGAAGTTCACCATGCCGTCTTCGTCCAGGATGTAGCAGTCTATGTCGTTGCCTTGGCCGCCTGTCGCTGAGAAATGGCCGCCAACCGCGACGAGGCTGCTATTCTCTGGAACTGTGAACGTGTACCAGACGTACCCACCAGCATTGACCGTAGCGGCGCCGTTCGTGAGATTGATGAAGTGGGGTTGCGGCCCGGCAGCTTGCACTCGTGGAGTCTTAGTTGGGATCGTGGATTCTGGTGTCGAAGCATTTTGAACGATACGGATCACGACGAGGACAACTAGGATACCGAGCAAGACAGCGATAAGACCTATCAGACCCGATCGAGACGCCTTCGGCTGGACTGCACTCGCCGATGCGAGCGGCGATCCGCACTTGAGGCAGAACTGTGAGCCTTCGGGAACTTCCGCGCTGCAATTTTGACAGTTCATATGCTCCGCCTATTTGCAGTTCTCAACACACTTTGGGATGGAGACGCTGAAAGATGCTTTCTTGTTGTTTGGAATCTGAATTCCGCTCTCAGGTAGTAGCACAATCTCCTGAGGGCCATCCGTGGCCGATAATGCACAGGTTATGTTCATTTTCTGCGCGGCCCTTTGCTGACATCTCGACTTCGCGATCACAGAGTTAAGGTTCTCGGGATTTGCTCTCAGGCCAGCAGCATCTTGCGGTGACACCGTAGCGAACGCCATCGGCACAGGCGAGTTCAGATTGATGCGCATCTGACCGACGTTTGGAGCGAACGGGCCGTAAGATTTCGTCACGCGCATTATCGGAAACTTTTCTTTGACGACCTCGCCCCAAACAAATCTCGGCAGATCGCAGTTCTCAACGCACCGCCATGAATAATGTGTAATTGAAATGTCGTTGTTTGTGGGTGCATCGGCGACCGCTTGCTCTACTAGTTTCTTACTGTGAATATATAGCCCGAGGCCGCCGAGAAGAACCCTTCCGAGTTGCGCATTGGGATTAGTGAGATCGTGAATCACTACGACGTAGGGACCGTCGAAGGTGTTCAAGCCTTGGCAGGCATAATCAATTTGCAGGATATTCTCTTTCAAGCACAAATATTGAAGCTGCTGAACCGTTTGTGGATTCTGGACGACAAAGTCCCAGGCGGATTGTGGCACGACGCCAATAAAGACTGGTTTTGCAGATTGCATAGCAAGTTTAACGATGCCGAGATTTCGAAAGTCTGGCTTAAAAGCAAATGGCCCCACTGCATAGTACATACCGGGCTGAAGTCGAACCTGCTCTTGTTCCCCACTTACCCAATTGAAGAGTTTTTGTTGGGCACCAGCAGATCGCGCCAGGAGATTCAGTAGTGCGAGGCAGACCAACAAACGGAGCGATTTCATCGAGCCTCCGACCGTGCGAGAGTGGTTGTATTCTAGCATCCCCAGGAGACAAGGGGGTCACATGAACAGCTACGTGCCGAGATCTTAACCCCCAAAGATAAAGATATTTTGCGGTTTATGGCGATGCGACCCTGCCGGGTGACGATACAGGATTTGGATGGAGTGGCCCGCCCCAAAAAGGCGGGCAGGCGCGAGGGTTGACGGCGATGCGTGGGAAACGGACTTAACACAGAGTTCGCAGAGGTAGGAGCACAGAGGACGCAGAGGTGAGGGCGGGACAGGTTTGTGGGCACCGCAAAATCATTTCTTCAGCCAAAAGAGCAAGATGCC
>Ga0206910_1011_pt2 | contig 39318 bp, 34 predicted proteins | sample Alteio_BWOrgHeat_77_FD_152949 | JGI IMG/M metagenome (GOLD analysis project Ga0206910, IMG submission 152949) | Enriched cells from forest soil in Barre Woods Harvard Forest LTER site, Petersham, Massachusetts, United States -... | ecosystem: Environmental > Terrestrial > Soil > Temperate forest >... | reverse complement strand
CCATTTTCGCCAACTTAAAGACTGACGGTTGCCAGGGACGCCACGGTGCGCTCATCTTCTCAAGTTTTTCCGGCGAGGGGCGCTTGCGGAGGCGTTTTACTTCTTGCACTGCGGTGGCTAGTGCGAGATCGCCGACAGGCCAGATGTCTGGGCGGCGTAGAGCGCTCAAGAGATAGATGTCCGCCGTCCAGTTACCGATGCCCTTGAGGGTCATCAATTGCTCGCGAGCGAGTTTGTCTTCGAGTTCGTGTAGCTTCTGCAGAGCGAACTGCTTGCGGTAGATGGCCTCCGCAAGCAGGCGAGTGTAATGAGCCTTTTGCCGGCTGAAGCCGAGTTGGCGCATTGCGACTTCGGTCAGCTTGAGGAAACGGCCGGGTGTAAATGGCCTTACCGCGTCTTGGAGGCGTTGATAGAGTGCGCGCGCGGAGGCAAGCGAGACCTGCTGCTCGAGGATGATGTACACGAGAGTAGGAAAACCCGGTTCGCGTGTCCACAAGGGCGGCAGCCCGTACTTCCTGATTACGGATGCTAAGTCCGCGTCTCTTTCCGAAAGCTTGCGCGCCGCGTGCGCGAAGAACTGTTCGTCCAAAATAACTTTCGTCGCAGCTACGGCTGGGCTGGCCATCGCACGCGTTCAGCTCGTGGCGCGGGAATCGATTTCTTGCTGCAAGGACGTGATCACCTCGGCCAGGGGTTTGGGGCCGAGGTCGCCTTTGCTGCGGTGGCGGACGGAGACGGTGCCGGCTTCGGCTTCTTTTGGGCCGACCACGAACATGTAGGGAGTTTTTTGCATTTGTGCGTCGCGAATTTTGGCGGGCAGTTTTTCGTTGCGATCGTCGAGATGCACGCGGATATTGTGGCGTTTGAGAGTTTCGGTGACATGCTTCGCGTAGTCCGCAACTTTTTCGCTGACCGGGCAGATTTCCACTTGCACCGGAGCCAGCCAGAGCGGGAAGGCTCCGGCGTAATGCTCGACGAGGATGCCGAAGAAACGCTCGACAGAGCCGAGCAGGGCGCGGTGGACCATCAACGGCTGATGACGCGCGCCATCTTCCGCGACATATTCGAGGCCAAAGCGCGCGGGGAGATTGAAATCGAACTGCACGGTGGTGAGCTGCCAGGGACGGCCGATGGCGTCGATTAATTTAATGTCGATCTTGGGGCCGTAGAAGGCGGCCTCGCCTTCGATTTTTTTGAACGGGATGTTGAGGCGCTGCATGGTGCTGGCCAACGCGGCGGACGCGCGATGCCAGTCTTCGGGTTTGCCGGCATAATTTTCCGGATGCGAGGCGTCCCAATCGGAGAGCTCTACTTCAAACTTGTCAAAGCCGAAATTTCTCATGACCGCGAAGGCAAAATCGACGCAAGCTTCCACCTCTTTTTCGATTTGGGATGGAGCGCAAAAAATGTGCGCGTCGTCTTGGGTAAAGCCGCGAACGCGCAGGAGGCCGTGCAGCACGCCGCTGCGTTCGTAGCGATAAACGGTGCCAAGCTCCGCCAGGCGCACGGGAAGGTCGCGATAGCTATGCAGCTTTGACTTATAGATCAGAATGTGGCCCGGACAATTCATGGGCTTCAGTTGGTACTCGGCTTTTTCGACTTCGAGCGGGCCGAACATGCTGTCCTTGTAGAAGCCAGTATGCCCGCTGGTCTTCCACAGATCGAGGCGCATGATGTGCGGTGTGTAGACGAGGTCGTAGCCGCGCGCGAGGAGTTCGTTGCGCAGCCAGTCTTCGATGATTTTGCGAATCAGGCCGCCCTTGGGATGCCAGAAAATCAGGCCCGGGCCGGCTTCGTCTTGAATGCTGAAAAGGTCGAGCTCGGTGCCGAGCTTGCGGTGATCGCGGCGCTTGGCTTCTTCGAGCCGGTGGAGATACGCGTCGAGCTCTTTTTGCGTGAAGAAGCACGCGGCGTAAATGCGTTGAAGCTGCGGATTGCCTTCCTGGCCCTTCCAATACGCCCCGGCGACACTCATCAGCTTGAAGGCTTGAATGCGCTTGGTGGAAGGAATGTGCGGGCCCCGGCAGAAGTCGATGAATTTTCCTGTGGTATAGAAGGAGACGATTGGCTCTACCGCTTTTTCCTGAACGAGCTCGCATTTGAAAATTTGATTCGCCTTTTTGTAGAGCTCGAGCGCTTCGGGCTTGGGAATGAGCTTGCGCTCGTTGGGCAGATCCTGAGCGGCGAGCTCGTGCATTTTCTTTTCAATCTTCGCCAGGTCGTCCGGAGTAAACGGTTCGTCGCGCAAGAATTCGTAGAAGAAGCCGGTATCAATGGGCGGGCCGATGCCGAGCTTGACGTTGGGATACAGCTCCATTACTGCGGCAGCGAGGAGATGCGCCGCGGAATGGCGAAAAACGAAGAGCGCGTCGGGATCTTTTTCGGTGAGAATTTGCAGCTTGACGTCGTGGTCGAGCGGGCGACGCAGATCAACTAGCTCGCCGGCGCCATCATTGGGAGCGGCGACCCGAGCGACGAGCGCTGCGTCGGCAAGGCGCGGCGAAATACCCCTGGCGATGTCCGCGGGCGTAGTGCCCTTGGGCACTTCCTGAACCTTGCCATCCGGCAACGTGATGTGAATGGGCTCCATGCGCTTTCCACCTGGAAGGGGAAAGAATAAAGCTTATCGGCGCGGGGTTGCGGGGTCAAGGCAGGGGCCGAAAAGGTTGATGAACGCAACTAGATCAGCGTCACGCCGGGCAGGCCCGAAAAGTGCGCATCAGAAGTGATGAGCTCGGCTTGAAGTGCGCGAGCCGTCGCGTAGATGATGGCATCGGCCATCGGCAGGCCAGTCTCGGAGCTCAATTTGGCCGCCTGAACCGCCAGGTTTGTATCGAGTGAGACTGTATTGTCCACAAGCTGGCGCACATGAGCAAAGAACTGCTCAGCAAACGAAATCCCCCGCTCGCCGAGGAGCTTTTTGAATACTTCGTAGACGATGATCGTAGGCAGCACTAGCGCCTCCTTCTTCTCGAAGAAACGCGAGTACGCCTTGGTTTTAGGGCCCTCGCCAAGGTATTCAATCCATCCCGACGAATCGACGATGCATCGCTTAGAAGCGTTCGGAGTGATCACGGTCTTCGTTCTTCCAACGAATGCCCTTTGCCATTCCGCGAAGTTGCGTGATGGAACGAGGGGGGGTTAGCCGTATCGTTCCGTCCAGCACATAAACATGTAGCTCGACTCCGGGTTTGAGCTGCAACTCTTCGCGAACTTTCTTGGGAATGACAACTTGGTATTTCGGTGAGACCTTTACGGTTTCCACTGTCTTCGCCTCGGGAGCAGGATATCGATGGACCGCTCGTATGTCAAGACCTGTATCGATGCGCCTAACGTAAGGTGTAGCTGTTCCGAGGATGCTTATGACTAGCTCAGCGAATATGTACACGGATTGGCAAAACTAGGTTGGTCGATTTCGTTGTTATGGAGGGCGCGGGGTAAACTCTTTGCTTCCATGCTGCGGGATTCATTCCGACAAATTTCGAGGCCCATTGATGAAGCGACTTGCCCTTCTTGTTTGTGTTTCGCTACTAGCTCCCTTTCTTGGAGGAGCGCAGGAGGCAAAGCCGTTGCCTGCGGCGGACGAGCGATTCAAGGCGGATATCCTGTTGGTAGTGGCGCATCCGGATGATGAAGGCGCGGCGATGCCGTATTTGGCGCGGGCAATTTACGATGAGCACAAGCGAGTTGCGGTGGTTTTCACCACGCGCGGCGGTAGCGGCGGAAACAACTATTCACGCGAGCATGGTCCAGCCCTTGCGGATATTCGCGAGCAGGAAGCGCGGCAGGCGTGCGCGGCGCTGGGCATCCCGAATGTGTGGTTTCTGGACGGAAAAGACACCGCTTCCCAGAACGTCCTGAATTCCCTGGCCAACTGGGGGCACGGCGCAAATTTGGAGGCGCTGGTGCGAATCGTGAGATTGACCCGGCCTGAAGTGATGTTGAGCTGGTTGCCGTCGATATTCATTGGCGAAAATCACGGCGATCATCAGGCCTCGGGCGTGCTGGCGACGGAAGCGTTTGATCTGGCAGGCGATCCGGTGGCGTTCCCGGCCCAGGTGGCCGGCGCTTCGAAGCGATTGGAACTGGAAAACCTGACGCCCTGGCAGCCGAAGAAAATCTATTTCTTCAGCGACGCCAGCGACGAAAAGCAATTGGTGGGAACCGGGCCGGCATATTCCGTCAAGGAAATTTCCCCTTCGCAAAGGAAGCCGTATTGGCGAATCGCTCTCGATGCTGCAAAACCGCATCTCACACAATTTCCTGGCGAGATCCACATGCTCTCCGCGCTCAGCGAGGAACAATTGAACAAAGTGATGACCGACCCGGAGCACATGTGGTGGTCGGAGCCGATGACTTTGATTTTCGGCAAGGCGACGCTGCCTACGCAGCCGTGGGAAGCGATCTTTCCTGAAGTAGAACCGCGGCAGGCGGAGCATCCGATCTCCGTGGAACAGTACAGCGGTCCCGCAGAGATCGCTGATCCGAGGCAGCCCTTGCGGTTGGGACTGGGAGATCCCTGGCACTTTTATGGCGAATTTCGCCACGCACACAAATTGACCAATTTGCCCGTTGCCCGCACGCCGGAAATTGGCCTGAAAGAGGGCAGTGTCGTCGGAGTTCCTTTGGTTGTCACTCGGAAACCCGGAGCAGCGCGCGAAATCACGGTAAAGGCAACCGCGCCGAGCGGATGGAAGGTGCTCAGCGGGGAAGGCAGGTTTCTCTTGCCGGACGAAGAGTTCACCTATTTGCGCGTAGAGTTGCAGTCGCCGCAAATCGCCGACGCCGGGTTGAAGGGAAGGCAGCCGGATTCTATCGTCGTAAGCGGAACGGCAGGAGACAAACCAATTGGAGAGGTCGAACTGAGGGTCTTGCTACGCTCCAGTGCTTTGCCGCAATAGTTCCGACGCAATTTCGTTCCGGACCAATCGCGGCGGCCACACAGCCAGAGTCGGCTGCTGCCTTCACTTCTTGTAGCGTGCGGCTTCGATGCTTTCCCACGCTGCGTCCGGCAAAAGCAGCAAGTCGTTGAATTCACCTGCGCCGCGCAGCCAGTTGGCGCCGTCAATCACGACGCACTCTCCGTTGATGTATTCCGCCATGTCGCTCAGCAGAAACGCCGCGAGGCTGGTCAGTTCTTCGTGACGGCCGAATCGCTTCATGGGGTGCGATTCCTTGGCGTGCTCCTCGAATTGCTTTGAAGGCATCAATCGCGACCACGCGCCTTCGGTGGGAAAGGGGCCGGGAGCGATGGCGTTGATGCGGATATGATATTTCGCCCATTCCACAGCGAGCGAAGTGGTCATGGCGAGCACGCCGGCCTTTGCGCATGCTGACGGCACAACAAAAGCAGAACCGCAATTGGCGGCCGCGTAGCTGGTGACGATGTTCAGGATGTTGCCGCCAAGTTTCTCGGCGATCCATTTCCGGGCAAAGATTTGCGTGCAGTTGAATGTCCCGTTGAGCACGATGCCGACGACGGCGTTGAACGCGTTGGGTGTGAGTTTTTCTGTGCGAGCCATGAAATTTCCCGCGGCGTTGTTGATGAGCGTATCGATGCGGCCGAATTGTTCGTGGGCGAGATTCGCCGCGGTTTCCACGGCACCGTAGTCGCGGACATCGCAGGTAGCAAACGCGGCGGAGCCTCCACCGCGCTGAATTTCGTCGCAGACGTCCTTGAGCGGTTGTTCGCGACGCCCGACCAGGAACATGCGCGCGCCCAGCATCGCGAAATGCAGCGCCATCGAGCGACCGAGGCCGGTACCACCACCAGTCAGGAAGATTACGCGGTCCTTCAACATGTCGTTTTGAAACAAGTTCACCGCCTAAGGAAGCGAGTGCCGAACTTCTTTTTTCGGCAACGAGATTCTAGTGCATCCCTGCACGAGAAGCTGCGGAATTGTGGCGGGCAAATTAAGTGCGACGCTCAGCGGGTTATGACGGCGGGAACGGGCAAGCCCATAGCCTTGGCGTACTCGGCTGCAAATGTGTCGTTCGTCGGAAATTCTTCGCTCAACTCACGCAATAATTTTTGCGCGAGGACGTTCTTCTTTTCGCGGCGCGCCGCCAATGCCAGCATGATCTTTGCAAAAGGGCGAAGATAGCGGCCATTCTCGGCGGTCTTGTTTACTTGTTCCATGCCAAGTTTCTTGTCGCCGTGAATGCCGCCGAACCACAAAGCGAAACGGTAGCCCGGATTCAGCGAACCGATAATGTAGTTCGCAATGCCCGACGCAACGTAGGCGTCAGCTGCATCGGGGTGGACCGCCAATAATTGCTTAGCGTGCTCATTGGCTTCCTTCATCCGTTTGAGGCCGTCGAGCTGTTTTTTTTCAAGGATCGCGTCAGCATCCGACTCCATTCCAGCGGCCAGAGTCAGCGCGAACAATCCTTCTGGCTCCTTTGGATTTGTCTTCAGGCGCCGCTTGGCCATAACTCGCGCGCGGGAGACGGCCTCTCGGAAATTATTCATGCGAACGGGATCGGGTTTGCCATCGATGCCGTGCAGAAATTTCTTCTCATTCAGGAAAAAGTCACTAGTCAGCACGCCCTGCCGATAAAGCTCCTCGAAAAGGTAGGAGGCGGCCATTGCGACTTCGCCAAAAGGTTCTTCTGGATTGGCCGACTGCCAAACTCTGAATGTGTCGCGCGCTTCGGTGAACTTCTGCTGGTACAACAAATTGAACCCGGCCATGAGCTCCGGCACGGTGTGGAAAGCCGGTGTATTCGACTCGGCAGCGGTCTCCGCAGGTTCCTGTGCGGCAGGAACGGCCGGTGCAAGCAGGATAGCGAGAGCTAAGACGATGTAGGAACGCTTGTGCACGATTCACTTCCCGATTCAAAAAAGGCCCGGCAAGAACCTTGCTTTACCAGCCATCGCGGCGCGGTAGTCTGGATTGGCGAAAAGCACGTTCTCTTCGAGCGCGATGCGTCGCGAAATGGTGACCGCGTACGCGATGCTGCCCAGCACGGTAGTAATCCATGCGGTGTGGACCAATGGCAGCGAAAACACTTCCAGGAAAATCGCCGCGTAGTTCGGATGTCTGACAAAGTGAAATGGTCCGGATGTTACGACACCGAGGCTCATCGAATTCATTACTTGCACGTTCCAATGTTTTCCCATCGTGCGCACAACCCACAAGCGCAGTCCATTGGCCGCAAGGAAGATGCAGAGCATGACCGCAGAAAGCACAGGAATGAACGGCCGGCGCAGAAGAACAACTTCAAGAGCGGCGCCGACAAGGAGGGCGGCGTGGAATAACACGATCCAACGAAATCCGGGCTCGTTCACCTTCGTAGCCCCGCGAGCCATCATCTGCTGCTGATGGCGGCGTGAGACGCGAAGTTCGAATATGCGCAACAGCGCTACGGCCAGCAGAAGCGCGAGAAAAGCGATAACGCTTATGTCCATTGCAATAGCAAAAACTCCGCGCTGAATCCAGGCCCAAAAGCCGCCGCGAGCGCATATTCACCCGGCTTCAAAGGCCGCTTCTCCAGCCATTCCTGAAGAATGAAGAGGATCGTGGCGCTCGACAGGTTGCCCACATTGCCGAGGATATCCCAGGACGGTTGCGTCTGGCACTTGGTCAAACCCAGTGCGATTTCGACATTTCCCAACAAGCGCGCGCCCCCGGGATGCAGGATCCAGCCCTTGATATCTTGAAATTTCTTGCCCTGGCGCTCGAGAAATTCATTGACCAAATCGCTGATCTTTTCCCCAATCATTTCCGGAACATCTTTGGCGAGCAGAATGTGGAAGCCGGAATCGCGCAAATCGAAGCCCATCGCGCCGAGCGAATCGGGAAACGTGTAGGTTTCGGAGGCCATGATCTTCGGACCGGGAACATGTCTGCCGGTCACCAGCACCGCGGCCGCGCCATCACCGAACAAGATGGAAGAGATCAAGTTGGCTTGCGAAATATCCTTGCGCTGAAAAGTCAGCGAGGGGAGCTCCACGGCAATAATCAAGACGTTGCCGCCCGGATTTGCTTTAAGGAAATCGGCGGCGCGCCCGAGAGCCATTGCACCGGCGGCGCAACCCAGTTCGGTGAACGGCATTCGCCGAACGTTGGAGCGAAAGCCCATCAAATTGATCAGATGAGCGTCAAGCGAGGGAATCATGAAACCGGTGCAGGAAACCGTGATGATTAAGTCTACTTCATCCGGGCGGAGCCCAGCGCGTTGCAGGCACTTTCCCGCGGCTTCTTGCCCGAGCTTCACGGCGTGCTCGATATATTCCTGATTGGTTTGATAGAGAGCGCGCGGCTCGACGGTGTACTCGATGGGGAAAATGGAATGGCGCTTATGCACTTGAGCATTGTCGACAATGCTCATCATGGCTTCGAGTTTGCGCTCCGGAATGTCAAAGACCCGTCCCATGTAGTACTTCACGTCATCGCGGGTGATGGTATGCGGAGGGAGCGCCGTGGCGGTCGCCGCGATGGAGCACGAGGTCGAATTGGTCTGATGCGGCGGCGCAAGTGTGGCCGTCTGATGTGTACTCAAAATTTTCCCCTGCCTAATGGGCGCGGAACTCCCGGGTACTCCGGCAAGTTCGCAAAATTCTTAAGATGCAGCGGCCCACCAGCGCGCTGCTTTGTTGGCAGTAGACTTTACATCATTCGCGGCGCGGTGCGATATAGCGTTTCCGAAATGACGCCATTCCGGGTAACTTGCGTCGTGCGCGCTACCAATTCTGTTAGTTGAAGTGGGCGTTTGTTAATCGAAGTTGGCGCAGTTAGTCCGTCTCCTTGCTTTCTTGGTTTTTGGTGGAAGGCAAGAATTCCGGTTCAAAAAACAGTTTTCTTGACGCTTTCCAGATACCACCAAGCGGGAACTTGTTTCCGATGTTGGTGTCCAAGCCAGTGAGGACGCGCGCAACCTCACATCCCTGCGAGCGCGGCGCCGGCTCCTGCAGAAGTTTGCGGGTCCGGCGTCGCAAATTCTCAGCCGTCGCTCGCACCATTTTCCGTGGAGGTGTGTGATGTCGCTCGATTCTGAATCCGTCCGCCAGCAAAATTTAGGTTCGCTGCAGAGTTGTTTGGTAGAAGGCGACTCCGAGCAACGTATCCACGAAAGGCGCGTACGCCGCAAGTCCTTGATCACATCCGTGCTCTTGCAAGCGAGCCTTCTGGCCATGGTGATACTCGTGCCGCTACTTGCGAAGCCGGAACGCTTGCTCACGACGATTGCAACACCCATTCCGCCCTATCGCCACGTGAGCGGTCAGACCCACGCCACGCGAGCACCACACCCTGAGTTCAGACATGTCTGCGTTACCTGCATCACCTCACATCCCGCCAACCTGAACGCGAACCAGAGGTCGACATCCAGCAATCCGGAACAGCCTATTCAGGGACTAGGCTCCAGCGACATCCCTCTGGTTCCGTGCCCAAACTCAAGCTGCATTGACATTCCAACTGCTGGTCCACAGCGTCCAGTTGTAAGCGACCCACGACGCGAAAGGCCGTTGGTCGTTCACACCCGCATCGATCCTGCGATGCTTGTCCACCGAGTAGAACCGGTGTATCCGGCGTTGGCGAGGCAAATTGGGCGAGCTGGACGCGTTGAACTCCGAGCCGTGATCGCGACGGATGGCACAATCCAATCGCTGCAAGTGGTCAGTGGCGACCCGCTGTTTTATCAATCTGCAACGGAAGCGGTGCGTCAGTGGCGCTACAGGCCCACCGTGTTAAATGGCGAGGCCGTGGAAGTCGATACGTTTATCACGGTGATTTACAACATTGATCGGTAGGAAGAGAAGCGAGAGCAAAAACGGTGCGAAGGGCCGCGCTCTGCCCGTACCGCCGCGCGGCCCTTCTGCCTGCACCATGCAACCGACATTCGCTCGCCGCTTCTGCGAATTTCGTTAGAAGCGGAACACGATTCCGGTCGACACCCGCAAATTGTTTTGGGTTTGGTTGTTCGTGGTGTTGAATTCGTTGAAACGGGTCAGCAGATAATCGACTTTTAAGGGACGAATCGAAAGACGCGAGCTGACGCGATAGTCGACTCCGCCGCCAACCGTCATGGCAAACGCATTCTGGCTGTTGTTCGTGTTGAGAAAGCTCGCGTCACCATGCGCGACGCCGAAGAGCACTTCACCGAAGGGCGTCAGCCGCTTGAAATGACGATAAGAGACGCGCGGGCCAAAAAGGTACGTCGATAACGTGCCGTCGAGGCCGCTGCCCAAGCCGTTCGTGGTGTGATAGCCGCCGAAGTCCGCGACTCCGCTCAGCCAGTTATTAAAGTTATATGCAACGGATGCGGTGCCGCCGTTCAAACTGAAGCTATCCGAGCCGCCCGTCGACGGATTGGCGCGAACGTAAGAATAGCCCGCAAAAACATCGATGGTCTTGCGCTCCTCCTGAGCCCGCGCAGTCACTGCAAAGAGCGAAGCAAAACCAAGTAAAGACACAACGACCCTTAATTTCATAAAGCCTCCATTAGATTGATATTTCGGCGCAGGCCGGCAGTCTCGACGCGCGGCCGCGCGTTTCGCGGTGTGCCTCAGGCAGGAAGGCAACTACCCGCATCTGCTTATGTTTTTTCTTGTACATACAGATGCGTAGATCGTGGGGAAAGTTACCTGAAAATTACGCGAGATTCGATCTACAGGAGGGGCTCTGGCACGTGCCTTGCTATTGCGGCGCGGGTTGCGTCGCGCAAGTGGATGAGCTCGTGCCAGTCGGACGATTCATCGCTGTCCGAAGAAAGCCGCGCTGGATGCGGATAGATTGGTGGAGACAACGTAATCGTCACACTTGTGGGTCGCGGCAAATACGTGCCCTCGCGCAGAAACCTCCGCGTGCCCGCGAGCGACACAGGAATAACCGGCGCCCCAGCGGCAACCGCTGCTTTGAAGGCGCCCAGTTGAAAGGGACGAATTCCATCCTCCGCCGTAAAGGTTCCCTCCGGAAAAACAAAAACGGACTCTCCGCGGCGCAGAATCTTTTCCATCTCGTCCGCCTGCCGCAAACGTGCGTTTGCGTCCGTGCGGTTGAAAGAAAGATGCCCGCCACGCCGTAGAAACGTCCCGATAAACGGCATGCCGCGAATTTCCATTTTCGCGACGAAACGATAGCGCACGCCCAAGCCGACCATCAACGGGAGCACATCGAAATAACTCGTGTGGTTCGCAGCAAACATCTTTCCGCCAGGGGTGTCCATGTGCTCCTTGCCGACGACCCTCACCGAGCACCCGATTAGCGCGAACAGAACCTTTAGTGCCGAGCGCGTAAAGCGCCCTGCCGCGCGCGGCTCTTTGATAAAAGCAACGATCGCCCAGGACGGGACGATCCAGACCGAGAATACGAGCGTGAAGTAGACGCCATAAAGAATTTCCAACGCTCGACCGAAACCAGCCGCCGCGGTTTTACCGAAACTTCGCAGCGCACTGCCCGCGCTGAGGCGCACGATCTGCATCCACGCCGGCGCCTTGGCGACGCTAAGCTGGCCATTGAGAAAGAGTTGCTTGGTTTCTTCACGGCGCAGTTTCCCGCTCGATGTTTTCGGTATGCTTCCCAGCGGCAGCAGCTCAACTCGATCTGGTGGAAGGCCCAGCCCTCGCGAAACCTCTTCTGTCACTGCCGCGGCGATAGCCGGACGCCGCAGTGGATCGCGCTCGCGAACCTCCGCAACAACCACCAATTTTTCCGTGCCCGCGCTTTCATCCTTAATCCCAAAGGCGACGATGCAGCCCTTGCGAAGGCCGTCGGCCCGCGCCGCCAACTCTTCGACCTCGTGTGGATAAAGATTCCTGCCGCCTTTAATGATGATGTCCTTCACGCGGCCGGTGACGTAGATCTCTCCGTCCGCGCGATAAGCGCGATCCCCCGAATTCACCCACGCGAAGTCGTTCTCGGTGCTCGCGCGGCCGACGGGAAACAGCTTTTCCGTTGCACCGGGATTTTGATAATAGCCGCTGGTCGCCGACGGCCCGCGAAACCAGAGGAAGCCTTCGGTGCGATCGGGGACTTCGTTGCCTTCGTCGTCGACGATGCGAACTTCATGATCAGCAAGCACGCGTCCGGACGAAACAAAAGAGATGATCGACGTCGATGAAGACTGCGCCGGCGCGGCGCGTCCGTGAGTTGTGAAGGCTTCGCGCTCCACGCGGTCCACCAGCGGACCGCGGTTGAGCGGTGGCACAGTCACAGCTAGCGCCGCTTCCGCCAAACCGTAGACCGGAAGCTGTGCTTCGCGCCGAAATCCGTAACGCGCAAAACGCGCTGCAAAGCGCTCCAGCGTATCCGGGTTGACCGGTTCCGCTCCGTTCAGCGCGGCGCGCCACGAACTTAGGTCGAGCCCTTCGATGTCTTTGTCCGCGATCTTGCGCACACACAGCTCGTACGCAAAGTTGGGTGCCGCCGCAATCGTTCCATGATGTTTGTGAAACGCCCAGAGCCAGCGCTCTGGCCGCGTAAGGAAAGCGATAGGAGACATAACCGCGAGCGGCACGCCATAGTGCAGCAGTGTCAACCACGAGCCGATCAGTCCCATATCGTGATACAGCGGAAGCCAGCTCACGCCAACGTCGCCGGGACCGAGCTGCACCGCCTCGCCAATCGCTCGCATGTTCGCCAGCAAATTTGCATGCGTGAGGACGACGCCCTTGGGATCGCCCGTCGAGCCGGAGGTGTACTGCAGCAACGCGATGTCCGACGATTTACGGGCACGTCTGCCGCTCAAATGAGCGGGTAGAGCGCCTGGGGCGGGAGGCGTCGCCGTGTCCGCGGCGCTGATCAGCTTTTCCGCATCGGCCACCGCCGCAAGCGAGTGTACACGCGGCTTGAGCAAGCGTGCTACTGCTTCTGCACGACGGAACGTCAACAGCAAACACACTTCCGCGTTGTTGAGGATCGCGGACTGCCGCGCCGCGTATTCCTCGATACGATCCGCACGAAATGGAGGGTAGATCGGGACGGGAATCGCGCCCGCAAGCAGAATTCCTGCGTAGCAAACAAAGAACGCACGCGACGTGGGCAGCATCATCGCCACGCGGCCCCCGGCCGGGACGCCGCGTCGCGCCAGTTCGGCCGCGACTCGTTGCGCTGCCGCGTAGAGCTCGCCGAAGGTCAGTGTTAGATCGCGCGGCCCGTCGTCGCCGTCCTCGCTGATCAGCAAATGGGCGCGCTCTGTGTCGTGCGCTGCCCGGAAACGGAGAACATCGAGCAACGTTTGTGCGGCAAAAGCTCCCGTTTGCGCCGCGTCGCGATGCAGCTTTTGCGTCACGGCGGATGCTCTCAGAGCGGAAGGTGACGCTTCCTCGCTGGAGCCAGTGTGCGGTGCGTCTAGAATCGCACGCGCCAGGTCTTCCGGCGTATTGGCCTCGGCCGCTACGCGGTCCGGCAGAACCACGCCAAATTCTGCCTCGAGCCGGGATAACAGCTCGACGCGTTCCAAACTACCCAGGCCGAGTTCGCGGTCTAAGTGCGCGCCGGCGTTCAACATTGGGAGAGCGCCGAAGCTGCCCAGTTCTTGTAGCAGCCCGCGCACAATTTCCAGAACGCGCTCTCGCGCCGCCGAACGGTCGATTTGTGCGGTAGTGGTGGCCACAATCCACCTGGGAGATTGCCAGTTCTCGCGCAGGCTACCACGCGAGGACATCGATAGCTATTAACAAACGCCCAGATCGGCTAAAACCCAGCGCTGGGTGCGGTCGCCTAAGCGCTTTTCTGCTTGGTTGGCTGAGTCCAGCCCTTGGGCATTAACGCAGTCGACAGGTCCACGCCGGTAAGATCCGCGCCGCTAAGGTCCGTTTCGCGCAGGACAGCCACACCCAGATCCGCGCCCATAAATTTCGCCCCGTTCACGTTCGCTCCGCGGAGGTTCACATTGCGAAGTTGCGCCCTCTGAAAATTTGCATTCGACAAGTCGCACCGGAAAAACTCGATGCCGCTGGCTTGTGCTTCGGTTAAGTCCGCGCCGGGTAGAATCGCTTCCGTCAAGTCCGCATTGCGCAGGTCGGCCTTGCGCAAGTTCGCGCCGGAGAGGTCGGCGCCGGGCAGCTTCGATTTCCGCAGATCGGTGCCTTCGAGATTCGCATTGCGCAGGATCGCGCCGCTCAGGTTCACGCCGCTCATGTCAGCGCGCGACAGGTTTGCGGACGTAAGGTCTGCTCTGACCCCGCCGTCTTTTCCCTGGAAAAAGAGTGCGTGCGCCTCAAGGATTTCGGCCACGCTCTTGCCATTGTGCTTAAGACTTTTTACTTTCCGCAATCCCATGAACGCTCCCACAGCTACTATGTTTCGCGCGTCTATTCTAACGAAGCGAAAGGCAACCGGGAAGCTGGTACGATATACCGTAATGAATCGTCGCAATCATCTAGAGCGGAGGCTGACTGCAGGGCTTGCATTGATCATCGCGATTGGGTGCCTACGCGTCATCGCTACGGCACAGACGCAAGCACCCGAAGACGAAATCGTCGCCAATCTCGCCGGTGGGCGCGTAATCGTTCATGTCGCGCGCGACGGAAACATCGTTTTCGCAGCCATCAACCAGCCAGTCGAAGCCGGCGGCGTTCCACCGCGCGTGGTGGAAACGGATTCCACGCATGTCGCGGTATTACTGGGAGCCTCGGAATGGCGCCTTCCCGCCGATCCCAATCCCGTGCGACTGGACCGCAACTTCGAGCGCGTTCACGGCCGCGACCCAAAGTATCAATATGATCCGTCGGAGGCCGAGCCGGACCTGGAAACGATTGGCGTCTCGGTCCTGGAGAAATTACGGCCACTTACCGCGCAACTTCATCACAAGATCGATCTGCTGCCGGATGAGCCGCTCCTCGAGATGGTGCTGATCGGCTACGCGCCCAACAATTACGGCCCGGAAGTGTGGACCGTTGAATACCGCGTGCAGCAAGAACAGGTGGCTACGCGCGGAGAGTACTGGCAAACGCGCATTCTGCGCCCGCGCTTCACGCAGCTCTATCCGCCGGAGAAAAAAGCGCCGCGCATGATCGTCGAAGCCCGCTATCCCGCGGACCTAGAAGCTCCCACGCTGATGGCGTTAATTCAAGGCAATGATCCGACGATCGCGCAACTTCGAGGCTCCGACGCCCGCTTTGCCAAAGTCATTGACGCCGTGGATAAGGGCCAAGCCCAGAAGGCGTCTCCGACCGATGCCGCCGATTTCCTTCGTGCCTTGCTGCCACTGATCGCCGGAAAAGAGTCTTTTATTATGGGCAAGATGGAAGAGTCGCACGGCTTTGACTGGATTGTTCCGCCGGATGAGCCTGTCGAGCGCGCCAAGAAAGGTGAAGAGGACAAAAATCGGCCGCCAGATGCGCCGAGCTTGCGCCGAAGACCCACCTCACCGCCGAATCGCTAGGAAACCCTTTCGACGCTGTCGCCCCGCCGAATCATCCCGCCAGCGATCACGCGACACTGCATGCCGCGCCAGCCCCGCAATTCCCGTCGCAGGCAGCGCTGCCGGAAGCCTGGAACAAGTGCAGGACACTCGCCATACTTCAGTCTCCCGCCGCATGCACGCGGCCCGCTTGGGCACCGATGTCTTTCCTGTAGTGCATTCCCTCAAAGTGAATCTTCCCGGCCGCTTCGTAGGCCTTTGCGACCGCAGCTTCAATGGATGCCGCCGCCGCAGCCACGCCGAGAACCCGCCCGCCGCTGGTTACAATGGAGCCCTCTCGGCTCTGCGTGCCCGCGTGAAACACGTTCACACCCTTAACAAGCTCCGCATCGGTTAGTCCCTCGATTCTCTTTCCTAACGTAACCCTACCAGGATAACCTTCGGAGGACATAACCACACAAACGCTCGCACCCGGTTTCCACTTTAGCCGCGCAGGCTCCAGCGTTCCGGCGGCAAGCTCCCCAAGCACCTGCGCCAGATCAAAGTCCATTCGCGCGACAATCGCTTGCGTTTCCGGATCTCCAAGCCGGCAGTTGAATTCGAGCACTTTGGGTCCAGCGGACGTGAGCATCAGGCCAATATAAAGGAAGCCTTGGTAAAGAATTCCGTCCGACGCCAGCCCGCGCAGGGTCGGCTCAACAATGGAGTCTACAACTTGCTTCCGCAACTTTGCCGGGAGCAGTTCGTCCGTGGAATAGGCGCCCATACCCCCAGTATTGGGGCCGCGGTTGCCGTCAAATACGCGCTTATGGTCGCGGGTCGGGACCAATGGCGCGTGGCGTTGACCATCCGTAACTATAATGAACGAAAGCTCTTCCCCCTCGAGCGCCTCCTCGAGCAACAGCCGCCTCCCACCTGCCCCGAACTCGTTCTTGTCCATCGCGCGTCGAATGAAATCCTCGGCGGAAGGCGCGTCCTGCGCAACGAACACTCCCTTTCCGGCGCACAGACCATCCGCTTTTATCACCACCGGCCATTCCAAGCCGGAAAGTGCACTCACAGCGCTCTCTGCCGAATCGAACGCGCCATACATTTCCGCCGTCGGAATACCATGGCGCCGGAGAAACTCCTTCGCAAAGACCTTGCTGCCTTCCAACTGCGCGGCCCGCCGCGAAGGCGCGACAATCGGCCACCCTCGGTCCCGAAATGCGTCGCCGATCCCGTTTACTAGTGGGAGCTCCGGCCCGACAATCGTCAGATCCGGGCCCAGCCGTTCTGCCATCGCGACAAGCGCGGGGACATCCGCAGGATCCACCGCTACACAGTGGGCGTCCGCCTGGGTCCCGCCGTTACCTGGCGCACACCACATCTGCTCAACTCTCGCGCTCTGCCTCAGTTTCCAGACGAGCGAATGCTCGCGCCCTCCTCCTCCAATGACCAAGACCTTCATTATGTCCGCAGCCTCTTTGCAGCTTCCCCCGAACGATAGAGCCAGTCCCTGATCGTGTCAACCTGGCGTAAACTTGCGCCTCCATGTGCAAACGCACTGCGGCATGCGGCATTGTTCCGTATCGCTTAACGGTTACTTATTGCCGGAACTGCGCGGAATAAAGCCCTTGGCGGCAAGCGCTGCGCCCTAAAATTAAACTACCGTCCATGGGGCTTCGCGTCAGGAAAGGGTTGCGCCATGCTGATTCCTCTGCGCCACGAAAACATGGCGGGCCGCCGCTGGCCCGTCGTTTCGATCGCTCTTATTGCCATCAACGTCGTTGTATTTCTCGGAACGCACTGGCAAATCGACGCGCAAAATCCCAAACGCGCTGAGGTTCGCGGACACATCCTCATGCTCGCCGCCATGCACCCGGAATTAGGCATGAACCCGGAGGTGCAGGAATTTGTTTCGACTTTCCGCACGAAAAATCCCGCTGTATGGCAAAAAGCCGCATCGCCCAGCCGCCAAGTCGAGGACTCCTGGGACGCAAAAATTCGGCTGGTCGAAGACCCCACGGAATTGCAGAACGAAATGGATTCGCTCGCGCGTCAATATGCCGAGGTCGAACACGATTCGATCCTCGCCAACTACGCTTTCATTCCCGCACACCCCAAGCCAATCTCGTACATCACCGCGAATTTCCTGCATGGCGGCTGGATGCATATCATCGGAAATATGTGGTTCCTGTGGCTTGCGGGCGCCATCCTGGAAGATACCTGGGGCCGCGTAATTTATCCGATCTTCTATTTCCTGTCCGGGTTCATGGCGCTTCAGTTTCACGCTTGGGCGAATCCCGGCAGCCTGGTCGCCACACTTGGTGCGTCCGGTGCCGTCGCCGCTTTGATGGGCGCGTTCTTGGTGCGCTTTCCCAAGACGAAGATTGAAATGCTTTGGCTCTTCGGTTTTGGTTTTCGCTCGTACCGTTTTCACGCGCGCGCTTATTGGCTCCTTCCGTTATGGCTCTTCATGGAGTTGTTTTCCGGCGCTATTTTCGGCGGCAACTCTGGAGGAGTTGCGCATTGGGCGCACGTGGGAGGCTTCGTTTTCGGCGCGGTAGTTGCCGTCGGGCTCAGCTATTCCGGCCTGGAACACGTCGCCAATGAAGCGATTGAAGCTAAGGTGACATGGACAGCCGAACCTGCCATCGTGCAAGCCACCGAAAAGTTGGACGAAGGAAAGCTGGACGAGGCCATCGCCATTCTGCAAGCGAAGTCTGCCAGTAGTCCGGCTTCCCTGGATGCCTGTACGCTCTTAGCGCAGCTTTACTGGCGCAAGAACGACGTTCCGAAATATCACGAAACCGTCATCAAGCTTTGCCAGATGCACCTCAAAGCGCAAAATATTGACGCAGCCTGGCAGGATTTCGGCGACTACTTGAACTCCGGCGGAGAGCGCATGCCCGCCTCCACCTGGCTGGAACTTTGCCGCTCCGCCGAGGGCCAGCAGAACTTCGAGCGCGCCGTCGAAGAGTACGACAAACTAGCGCGCGCCTATCCGACCGAACGTCAATCTCTATTAGCGCTGATGGCTGCGGGAAGGCTGTCGCTTAAGAAACTAAACCGGCCAGCGGAGGCGTTGCACTTCTTCAAAGCCGCTTCCGATTCGCCCGTTCCCCATTTGGATTGGGCTGCGAATATTCAAGCAGCCATCGTGGAAGCGGAAAAGGCACTGCAGCAACCTGGCGGTTTTCCGGCAAGTGCGCCCGAAGAGATTTAGTTAGGTTAAAGACCCAACTAACCTGTCTCTGCCGAATAACTGGTTATTTCTATTGTCCTTACGCCGTGCTCGCGGCCCGGATCGGAATCGTCACGCTTGACACAGCGTCAGAAGACGCCAGCATGTGGCATCGCCCATCGAAAATCCCTCCGGGATCGATCACCATACACGGCGCGTGAACCTCGCCAGTGACAACGCCCTTCGCTTCGATCTCGACGCGGCCTTTTGCGAAAATCACGCCATCAAACCGCCCCGAAATCACCACGCGGTTGCCCTCGATCTGTCCTTCGACCTTGGCGCGTTCCCCCAGGATCACTGTCTGCTCCGAGATAATGTTCCCCTTTACATTCCCGTCGATGCGGAACGTACCCGTGACCGTGAGCGTCCCCTCGAGCGTGACACCCTGGTCGATAAAGCCTGTCCATTCTTCGCCGCTTGCGCCCTTTGTTGCTCCGGGCCACTTCCACGCCATGGCAACCCCCAGGAAGAGACTCTTCCCACTCTAGCGGGCTCCGCGGACAAGTCAACGCAGCGTTACGACGGAGTTGTCGAATTAGCCGATGGCTGGCAGCTTGGCAAGGTTACAACCCGAAGGTACAGGCTGCCGACGCTACTTCATCAAGCGATCGTACAAACCCATCAACTGCGCATCCTCGTAGTATTCCAGCACGAGTTGTCCGGGCCGCACCTTAGTCTTTTCTCGCAACAGCACCTTGGTGCCGAGGTGGCGCTGCAGTTCGTCGAGTGCGGCGCGAATATTTACGTCCTGCGGCGTGCCGACTGTTACGCCGGCTGTGCGCACGCGACGCGCAGCCAGCCGCTCGATCTGCCGCACCGTCAAACCTCCGCGAGAGGCGCGATGCGCATACCGCAACCGCAGCTGCGGATCGGCCACCGCCAACAAGGCGCGACCGTGACCAGCGCTTAGCTTGCCTTCCTCAATCCACTCCTGGATCGTAGGTTCGAGCTTTAGCAAGCGTACGGCATTGGCTACTGTGGCGCGATCTTTCCCAGTGCGTTCGGCCACGGACTCCTGCGTGAGCTGAAATTCTTCCATGAGCCGCTCGAAAGCTCGCGCCGTTTCAATCGCATTGAGGTCCTCGCGCTGGATGTTTTCGACCAGGGTCATCTCCAGCGCCAATTCGTCCGAGAGGTGGCGGACAATCGAGGAGACCTTGGTTAATCCCGCACGCTGTGCCGCTCGCCAGCGCCGCTCGCCCGCAATGAGCTGAAAGCGGCTCCCTACCGGCCGCACCACGAGCGGCTGAATAATGCCGCTGGCCCTAATCGAACGCGCCAGTTCTTCCAGAGCTTCTTCGCGAAACCGCGTGCGAGGCTGAAAAGGGCTGGGTTCAATCAAATCGATATCGATCTGTTGTGGGCCCGCCGACATTATTTCCCGGCTTGGCGGTGAAACAGCCCCTATGGCTGGTGGTGCGGTTTGCGGTGCAACTTGCGGCTCAGGCTCCCGAATGAGCGCTCCGAGCCCCCGTCCCAGTGCGTTTCTCGGCATTAGCGATTACCTCCTGGGCCAATTGCGTGTAGCCCTCGGCCCCTTTACTATGCATATCGTAGAAAATAATAGGTTTACCGAAGCTCGGCGCTTCCGCCAGACGAACATTGCGCGGAATAATGCTCTGAAATATCTGCGTACCAAAAAAACTGCGCAGATCAGTAGCGACTTGCCGCGACAACGTCGTTCGCTCGTCAAACATGGTGAGTAAAATCCCCTCAATCTCCAGACTCGGATTCAAAGTTCTGCGGATACGCATTAGCGTATCGAGCAGTTCCGAGACGCCCTCCAGGGCCAAATATTCACATTGAATGGGCACAAGCACCGCGTCGGCGGCCACCAGGGCGTTCAAAGTCAGCAAATCCAGGGCCGGCGGGCAATCCAAAACAATGAAGCGGTATTTTTCGCGTTGGCCATTCAGAAGAGCTTGCAATTTGTATTCGCGACCCTCGGCGGAGACCAATTCAACCGCAGCACCGGCCAAGTTCTTATCAGCAGGCACGACGTCCAGTCTCTCGACTTGCGATTTTTGCACAATTCGATCGAAGGCCTCGTTCAAAATCAGGCAGTGGTAGAGGGTACGCCTGGCAGGATCCTTCGCAAAACCGATCGCGGCGGTGGCGTTGGCTTGTGAGTCGCAGTCGACGAGCAACGTAGGCTGATCCGCGGCAGCCAGGCAGGCGGCCAAGTTTACAGCGGTCGTCGTTTTGCCTACACCGCCTTTTTGATTGGCCACAGCAATGATGCGCGCCACCGAACCCCCAGTGGGCGAAAACTTAGCAAAGCCTGAAGGCAGATGCAAGGTGTTTCACGTGGAACGCGCCACGGCCGCCATAAATCCAAGTGCGCAACGAGTCTCTTTCTTTTTGCCTCCCTCAGTCGTCAATGTGTTCCACGTGGAACATCCGCAGCCCGCATTTGCCAATGCGGAGATATCCATCTCTTTGAATCCTTCGCCATTGTTCCACGTGGAACACTTTGAGTCGTCTCGGCCCACCATACTGATACCGCTCTTAGAAGTTGTTCCACGTGGAACAACTTCCTTAACCGATTCGCTCTTAATTTTGTCGTTCCCCAATCAAAAGGAACCGCTGTAATGATTGCGGAATCGGAATCGGCTTCTTCCAACTCCATCCCGCTATCCGCGTGACCTCCTCCAGGTCCCGCCCGCCGACCCACAGAATCGCCTGCGTAGCGCCAACGCGCTCCGAGCCCGCCCAACTCATGAATCTATCAAATTCCCCAAGAGCTCGGGAGCAAACAATGTCGATCGGCGCAATTTCCTCTCCAAGTTCTTCATATCGGCTAACCAGAACTCGCGTGTCGGCAACTCCAAGTTCCCTTGCCACTTCGGCCAGAAATGTTGCCTTTTTCACATTCGATTCAATCAGAAAAACGTGAAGTTCTGGCCGGGCAATCTTCAGCGCCAGACCAGGAAAACCCCCGCCCGAACCCGCGTCGGCAAGCCGACCCGTAAGCGACGGCACCGCGACGGCCGCATACATGGACTCGCAAAAGTGTCGGTATAAGATCTCCACAGGATCCCGAATCGAAGTCAAATTCACCTTTTCATTCCAAGCCAAGAGCAGCGCAATATATCGCTGAATCGCAAAGACGATCTCAGGCGTGGCCTGCAATTGGAATTCACGCAGCGCTTTTCTTATTACGTCTTCCGACAGTGGAGTGGTGGCTGTAGTTAACATAATGCTTATAGGGCCAGCGATGCGTCGCTAACCTCCTTACTCTTAATAAGATACCGAGGTCCAGCAATGCCAGCAAGAACGTCGACGCCGATGTGCCAGACGGCAACAGGTACCAGACTCCCCAGCACGACTCTCGAAACTCCAAGCAGAAGGCCCAGGACGGTGGTGCTGATAAACCCAGGGCGGCCCTGATAGAGATGCGCCATTCCGAAAAGAACAGAGGAAACGACAACGACCAGCGTTGCCGGCAAGCCCGCTCGGCTTAGCGCCGCCGTGGCAAATCCTCGGTATAAAAACTCCTCGCACAAACCTGCGGTAACCGCCAAGGCGAAGAAGGGAATCATCTCGATCGGGCTTTGTGGAAGTATGCGTTCCGCAAGAGCCTGCAGCGGCCCTCGCAGTGGGCTTGCGGAGCGCCCCATGCGTCGCAGATTCAGCCATTGCAACGTCACAATCAGTACGGCACCCACTACCGTGATGGCGATGAGCCGGAAGCGGTGAGGAACGGCTAAGCCGAGCTGCGCAGCCGTGAATTCATGCGCCCAAGCGCGCCAACCGGCTACAGCCACGGCAACCCATTGAAAGGCAATGGTCGAGCAGTAGAGCGAGAGCCGCTCCGCGGGCTCGACTCGCGGTTTGGCCAGAAGCTCCTTCAGCCGCGCTCTGCCGCGCCACGGCACAATCACTCCCAGCACGAAGAAGATCAGCAGGATGTCCCACGGCATCCGGCGATAAGAGCACGTTCTAGCTCATAGGCGCAACTGTTTGCGCCGATGTTACGAGCGGCGAAGGAGCCGCATCGTTATAATGTAACCAGCGCGAAGTCCGTGAAAGGCGCATTGGCGAGGTGTTCTGTTGGCGACGCAAGTGAAACTAACATCCTTGGCCAAAGCGGCCGGCTGCGCTGCGAAACTAAATCCTGCCACACTCGATGCGGTTCTTCGCAAGCTGCCGCGGCAAACGGATCCGAATGTTCTAGTAGGATTCGATACCAATGACGACGCGGGAATTTACCGCATCAGCGACGACCTGGCGCTCGTGCAGACCGTGGATTTTTTCACGCCGATTGTGGACGATCCATATTTGTTCGGCCAAATCGCAGCGGCCAACGCACTCAGCGACGTTTACGCCATGGGCGGCCGGCCGATATCGGCCCTTTCCATTGTGGGCTTTCCGGAAAAGCAAGATCCTGCGATTCTCGAGCAAATCATCCGCGGCGGCCTCTCCAAAATGACCGAGGCGCGGTGCAGCGTTATCGGCGGGCACTCGATCCGCAACGAAGATATGTTGTTCGGTTACGCCGTCACCGGGTTCGTAAATCCACGGCATGTGTGGCGCAATGTGGGCGCCCGCGAAGGCGATATGCTTCTATTTACGAAGCCGCTGGGCACCGGGGTTATCACTACCGCGCTGAAAAAGGACTGTGCCACCGAAGAGTCGCTGGCGGCTGCGGTCAGCGCGATGACTACGTTGAATCGTGCGGCCGCGGAAGCGTTGCAAGAGATCGATGAGAAAGACAACGAGTCGCGAAGCATTCACGCGGTTACGGATGTCACTGGTTTCAGTTTGCTAGGGCACGCCCGCGAGATGGCTCTTGGCGATCCCGCGCGCGGAATCGCACCTGTCTCCTTTGAAATTGATCATTCCGCCTTCGACTATTTCCCCGGCGCTCGCGAAGCGGCCCGCGAAGGCCATCTTTCCGGCGGCCTAAAGAACAATCGTGCATTCGTAGGCGACTGCGCCACGTTCGCCCCAAGCGTCTCCGCCGAGTATCAGGATCTGCTCTTCGATCCGCAAACTTCCGGCGGCTTGCTCGTAGCCATTGCCCCGGAAGCGGCGGACACAGCGCTCGATAGTTTGCAGCGGCACCGAGTTACCGCGCGACGCGTCGGCCGCGTTGTCGCTAAGCGTTCTCCGCTTCTCGCCGTAGTCTGAAGTGCGGTAGACTTCGCCATTCCGATAGACTTCCCGCATGGACACCATCACGCATGGAATCGCCGGCGCGCTCATTGCGAAGGCCGCCTTTCGCGGCCAAGATATGTTCGCCGCCAAGCCGGTGACTCGCGCGCGAATCATTACTTGGTCGTTGATGCTGGGCGCGATTTTCCCGGACTCTGACGTCTTCCGCGAATTTTTCTCGCACAACGATCTCCTGATTCTCACCTGGCATCGCAGCATCACGCACTCCCTCATTTGCCTTCCCTTTTTCGCGGTGGCCCTGGCCGGACTCACCCGCTGGTTCGTGCGATGGCGCAAATGGGATACGCCTTCCTTCGCTGCGCTCGCCGGAATTTATGCCATTGGCATCTTCAGCCATATTTTGATGGACTTGATCACGTCCTTCGGCACCATGATCTGGTCGCCAGTGAAATGGTCGCGCCCTGCCTGGGACCTTATCTTCATCATCGATTTCACGCTGAGCGCGATTCTCCTCGTGCCGCAGATCGTTGCCTGGGTTTACGCGAAAGAGGGCGGATTGCAGCGGCGCGCGTTGGCAAGCTGGATGGCGTTCGCCGTAGCCACGTTCGGTGTGGCTGCGATCGCGATAAAAGTGGACGCGCCCGTGTCGATGCAAGGGATTCTCGCCGCAATCGTCATACTCACCGCCGTATTTTTGTTGCCCGCGATTCGCAAGAGCGGATTGCGTGTGCGACCAGCTTCCTGGAATTTGGCGGGCTTGCTGATCGCGCTTGGCTACATCGGAGCGGCCGTCTTTGCCCACCAGATGGCGCTACAGCGCGTCGATAAATTTTCGTCCACGCTGCACTTGAATGTGCAATCGCAAGGCGCTCTCCCGCTCCCGCCGTCGCTGTGGCACTGGGACGGCCTGGTTCTCACGCCGCGCGGTGTCTACGAATTGCGTATGAATCTCGGTGCAGAAGGCAACGACGTGCAAGCCGCCGGCCCCGGCCCTGACGTGCAGTCATCCCTGTCCTACCGCTTTTATCCCGACGCTCCTCCAAATCCTTACATCGAAGCCGCGAAGCGCCTGCCCGAAGTGCAGACGGTTCTTTGGTTCGCTCGTTTTCCGGTGACACGCTTCCACAAAGAGGGCGGCGAGGCCGTCGTCGAGATCTCCGATCTACGTTTTCCGCAAATGCGTCCCGACCGCCCGGCGTCGTTCACGTACCGCGTGCGCTTCGCAGCGGACGGAACGGTCGTGTCGCAAGGCTGGATAAAACCCAAATAGCAAATTTAGTTTGAAAGTTCGCCGCGCTACTTCGAGGCCGGCTTGTCCGCAGGATGGATGACCACTTGCCGGTGCTCACCGACTCCGATGCTTTCCGTGCGCACGCCGGGAATGTCCTTCAACGCCAGATGCACAATCCGCCGCTCCCGCGAGGTCATCGGATTTAGGGGAAACGGCTGTTTGGAAGACTGAACCCGCTCGGCAGCCACTTTCGCGGTCATGCGCAACTCCTCAAAACGCAAAGCCCGGTATCCGCCGCAATCGATGTGAATCTTTTCGTGATGCTCCGGCTCAAGCCGCAACGCGCGAAACGCCAGATGCTCCAGCGCCTTTAATACGTCAGCGCCTCGCTCCAGAAGAATCTCTTTGTCGCGTCCGTCCACATCGGCCAGGACTTCCGCGTCGCTTCCGCCTCCGGGCCCGGCCATCGTCACCGTAACCTTCAGTTGCAATCCCGCCGCGCGAATAATGTTCTCAAGAAATTCACGCAAAGCATCCGCTGCGGCTTGCCGGTCGAGTTTCCCGTCGCGAATAAGTTCCTGAGCCATAACCTTGGACATTCGAAGAGTGAATTGCGGCCCCGTTTGCGATTCCTTACTGCTTCTTGTTCTTGCCGTTTTTGCCCTTCTTGTTTTGCGTCTGACTCGTGGGCGCCGGCAGCGGATGCCTGCGATTCAGCCACCACTGCTGCGCCACGCCGACCAGACCACTCGTCAGAATATACACGGCCAATCCGCTCGGGTAGGGAATAACCACAAACATCGCGGACATAGTAAGCGGCATGAACTTCATCATGGCCTGCTGCTGCGGGTCTGTCGCCGTCATCGGCGTCATTTTCGAAGCCAGGTACATCGATAAGCCCATCAGCACCGGCAGAATGTAATAAGGATCTTTTGCCGAGAGATCTCGAATCCACCCGAACCACGGAGCGTGCCGCATTTCAATCGTGCCTTGCAGCGCCCGGTACAAGCCGAACCAGATGGGCATCTGCAGCAGCTGCGGGATGCAGCCACCCACCGGATTGATGCCTTCCCGGCTGTACACCGCCATCACTTCCTTGTTCATTTCCGCTTTGCGCGGATCGCGCATCGAATATTTCTTGTACTTCTCCTGAATCTGCTTTATCTCCGGAGCCACCCGCTGCATCTTCAGCGAAGTCTTGTATCCCGTATATTTCAACGGAAACAAAAGCATGTTGATAATCAGCGTCAGAACAACGATGGACCAGCCCCAGTTGGGAATATAGGTGTGCAGCCACTTCAGCGCGTGGAACAGCGGGTCCGAGATAAACTCGAACCACCCAAAATTGACCAGCGCGTTGAGCGGCGGCCTGATCTTCTTCAGCTCGTCGTAATCCTTGGGGCCCACATAAATGCGCATGGCCGTAGGCTGCGCCGAGGTTGCCGTCGCGATTTGCGGCACCGGGTCGTCGACATCTTTGCCCTCAACCTGCACCGTGCGCGGAATCTTCCAGTAGCGCGTTTCCAGCATCCCGGGCACGTTACCGTTTGACGGCAAAAACGCCGCGGTAAAGTACCGGTCCTGGATTCCCGCGAAATCCTTGCCGCTTTGCCAAACGCCGTGCGGCCATTTTTCCGGACTGTCGAGTTTTTTGGCCGCAATAGTGGTCAGCTTGCCGTTTTCGGAGTAAAAGCTCGACACGGTGTCGATCGGCGCGGGATTCAAAACCGTCAAATCGCCGAAGCCGCCCAGCCACGCGACGCCCGCCGTGATCGGTCCGCCGTTCACGCGCACCGAAGTCTCGACCCTCACGACGTAGGAGTTGTCAAAGTGAAATCGCTTGCTGACTTCGAGGTGTCCGTCGCTCCAATTAAATTCCGCATCCGCCGGAGCATGCAAAGTCTGCGCGGTCGATGAGATCTGATACAACCCATTGTTGGCCGCGGTTTCCAACTGTTCATCGTCGAGCGCCAGTGCCATCGGCCATCCGCCCGTTTGCTGCGCGGCATCCGGATGCACGAGGTCAAGAACGCGCCGCGGCTTCGCGTCGTCCGTATATTTCTTAAGCTGCCAGCTCTTGACCACCGCGCCGTGATTCGAGAACTCCACACGATAAAGATCGTTCTCCACCACGATAGTCCGCTCTTCGGTGTCGGCCTTAGGCAGGATTGCCGCTTGCACCACGCCAGACATGCTCGTGGCATTTCCCTTTGCGTTCCCCGGCGTATTCGTTGATGGCGTGGCAGCCCGGGGGGCGGTGCCAGGGCTTGTGGGCGCCGGTGCCGTCTGCGCTGGGCGGCTCGACTGTGGCAGGTTCGTCGGCGGCTTCGGCCCAAAGTATTTGGCCCAAAGCAGAATCACCACTAGAGACAGCAGCGAGGCCACGACAATACGCAGCTCGTGCGTCAGCTTGAACTTCTTCTGCGGTTCACTCAAGAATGGGCCTCTTCCGGCGTGGCACTTGTAGCGTGTGGGGCGAGGTCAGGGACGGGATCGTATCCGAATTTGCGCGAAAGTGGATGACAGCGCAGCAAGCGTTTGAGTGTCAGCCAAGCACCGCGCGCCACGCCAAATCGTTCGACAGCCTCATAGGAATACGTTGAACACGTGGGCACGAACCGGCAACTCCCGCCGACCAGCACGGACAGATACGCCTTATAGAATCGCAACGCTCCCAGCGCGAAGCTAGTCGCCGTATGATTAGGCTCTTTAGGAGGTGGGGGCTTCAGCCCCCACGTAATGTGCTCCCCGCCGTCGGGCTTTAGCCCCTGAAGAAAGCATCTCTCCACGTTCTTCTCATCTCGCTGCAAATTGCCATGGCTCGTTGGCAAGATCAGATCCGCTCGAGCAGGCGCAACAAATCCGCGGTCACCGTTGCGAACTCCGCCTTTGCCACATTGCTCTTCGGGTGTATGACGATGTCCCATCCTGCGGGTATCTCCAGACGATGGCAGCGCACGATTTCGCGCACGCGCCGCCGGATGCGATTGCGCACCACCGCCCCGCCGAGCGCCTTCTTTATGCTGAATCCGAATCGGCTTTGCGGCAGTTGGTTCGCGCGAAGAAAAATCGTGAAGTGGGAATTCGAGCGGCGTTTCCCGGCGCGGTACACGGCGTCAAACTCTCCGCGCCGCACCAGCCGCGCTTCACGCGGAAACCTTAACTCTCCCGCGCTATTCGGGAGTGAGCCGATGGCGGCCCTTCTTGCGCCGCGCCGCAAGCACCCTGCGGCCTCCGGGTGTCTTCATGCGCGAACGGAATCCGTGCGTCTTTGCGCGCCGGCGCTTGCGCGGCTGATAAGTGCGCTTTGGCAAAGCTATCCCCCTTTAATTACGCGCGCCGAACATGCGAAGTTTCAAATGCAAACTTCGCGCTCCTTGGCACACGCCGCCCCGAACCAGGCAGCGGTTCACAAGCCGCACCCGCGGCTGTCTGCGAATCAATTAGTGTAGTCGACCCGCGCGCACAGGGTCAAGAAAGCGAGACGCGCGATAAATGAGGCGCTGGACGTGTACGCCATGTCTAGCCAGAAATCCAGCTGCGTCGTAGAATCAGGCCTCCAGAAACGGAGGGAGCGATGCACATCTGGCTGCAAGACGTTCGCTACGCCCTGCGCATGCTGCGCAAGAATCTAGCGCTCACCGTGGTAATCGTGGCATCGCTGGCCATCGGAATCGGCGCCAATTCCGCTATTTTCAGTGTCGTGGATGCCTTGCTGCTCCGGCCGTTGCCTTATCCACAGCCGGATCGCCTGGCGAACGTGTGGCTGCATTCTCCGGGGCTCGGCATTTTCCGCGACTGGCCGTCGCCCGGCGAGTTCATCGATATCCAGAACGAGAACCGTTCCTTCGAGGAGATGGCCCTCGCGCAGAGCCGGACTTTCACGCTGACCGGCCGCGAGCAGCCCGAGCGCATCAACGCGCTGCGCACGCAATCCACCTTGCTGCACATGCTCGGCGCAAAACCTCTCCTCGGCCGGTTGCTCTTGCCGGACGAGGACCGACCGGGTAAACCGGCCGCGGCCATTCTCACCGAGCGCGTCTGGCGGCGGCTGTTCAACTCCGATCGCGAAATCGTTGGCCAAAGCATCACGCTCGATGGCAACCCATACGTTGTTGCTGGCGTGCTGCAGCGCGGCTTCCTGCTCAGTTCCGAAGTAATGCCATCGGAAGCGCCCATGGACAAGATAGATGTGTTTCTTCCCCTGCCATTGGGAGCCGATGCAGCGCAAAAAAGGGGCGACGAAAACTACAATATCGTCGTGCGGCTGAAACCGGGAGTCTCGGTCCAGCAGGCCCAAGCCGACATCGACGTCATCGCCAGCCGCATCCGCGAAAAAGACAAACGCGACTCAACCTTCGGGATGCACGTAATCGGCCTACAGGAACAAGTTGTGGGAGACGTCCGCCGCGCCTTGCTGGTGCTGCTGGGATCCGTGACGCTGGTTTTGCTGATTGCCTGCGCCAACGTCGCTAACTTGCTCCTCACGCGTGCAGCCGCGCGCGAGAAGGAAGTAGCCATCCGCACGGCCTTGGGAGCAGGCTGGCAGCGCATTGCTCGCCAATTACTTACCGAGAGCATTTTGTTGGCGCTCCTCGGCGGGGCCGCAGGGCTCCTGCTGGCTCGCGCGAGCCTATACGTCGTGCGCGCGATGAATCCCGGCAATATTCCACGCCTCGAAGACATCGCCATCAGCGGCTCCGTCCTGGCCTTCACCTTCGGGATGTCGCTGGCCACCGGGATTTTGTTCGGCGTGGCCCCCGTCTGGCGGGCCATCAAGGTCGACCTGAATACTTCTCTGAAGGCCGGGGGACGCAGTGGGCAGAGCGACAGCGGCCTGCGTGTGCGGCGGCACGGCCTGCGCGGCTTGCTGGTGGTTTCCGAACTGACCCTGTCCCTGATGCTATTGATCGGCGCTGGTTTGCTGGTGCGCAGCTTTGTGCGTTTGCAAAACGTGCAACCGGGCTTCAGCGCCACCGGCGTCCTGACTATGCAGCTGGCCGCCAATGACCCAAAACACAAAGACAATAAAGCGCTCGCCAGCTTCTACCGCCAGATCGAGAGCCGCATCGCCCACCTGCCGGGTGTACAAGCGGAAGGCGAGGTTTCCGTGCTGCCGCTAACCGGCTCTGTGGGTTGGGGAAGCATCAACGTTGAGGGCCACACACCGCCGCCCGGGCAAGAGTTGCAGGTCGACATACGCGTAGCGAGCGCGGATTATTTTCGAGCCATGCAAATTCCCCTGCGCAAGGGCCGCTTTTTCTCGGAGCACGACACTCAGGACATGCCGCAAGCGGCAATTATTGACGAGAAATTCGCCCAGCGTTTTTGGCCCAGCGACGATCCCATCGGGAAACACCTGTGGTTCGACCCCAAGAAGCCGCTCACCATTGTCGGCGTTGTAGGAGTGGTCAAGCAGGACGGTCTCGATGTGGACGGCAAGATCGTCACGTATTTTTCCCACGAGCAACACCCCTACAACGGCATGTTCCTAGCAGCGCGCACCACCTCCGATGTGGCCCCATTGTCGGCCGCAATCATCGGCGAAATCCACGCCGTGGATCCCACCGTCGTGATTTATGACGTTCGCACCATGCAGAATCGCCTTCACGATTCCCTGGCGCGCCAGCGTTTTGCAAGCACCATGCTGAGCTCATTCGCGCTGTTCGCCGTGCTCCTGGCCGCGGTGGGCCTCTACGGCGTGATGTCCTATCTGGTGACACAAAGCACGCGCGATATCGGCGTCCGCGTGGCTTTGGGTGCGCGGCCCGGCGACATCGTCGGCATGGTCGTTCGGCAAGGGTTACAATTGTCGGCGGTAGGCATTGTGGCGGGCCTCGCAGGGGCCGCCGCGCTAACTCGCGTCATGTCCAGCCTGCTATTCGGCGTGAGCGCGACCGACATAGTCACCTTCAGCGCTGTGCCGCTACTTCTTGTGATGGTGGCTTTCGCCGCCACGGCCCTTCCGGCGCTGCGTGCCACGAGAGTGGACCCCATCGTCGCACTCCGCGATGAATAACGGCAAGAGACCCATCGGCTCTATCAACTTTTGCGGGCGCGGTACTCGTCAAAGGCGGCCAGGTACCGGTCAACATCCTTGCGCAGCAAATAGTACGGAGTCGAGAGCCGAATCTTCGACGGCCCGCCCCCGCGAATCCGAATCTTCTTGTTCTGCCACATCCACGTCTCGATCTCCAGGATCTGGATAGGCGGCACATTGACCGATGCAATTGCGCAGCGCAGCGCCGGATCAGGCGAAGTCCACGACTCCGCGCCGCGTTTCACCATTTCCCCGTGAATGTAATCGGCCATCTTCCGGTGCCGCCGCTCGATGCGCTCCAACCCGATGTCATTCGCCATCTTCACCGCCGCGCGCATTCCCCACAACGACGGCACATTCGAGCTGCCGATGCGCTGAAACCGTTCGGCGCGCAACTTCGGATCGTCCCAACCCGCCGTAACAATCGTGTTCCACAACCGGTCGATCACCTCGTCGCGAACGTACAGAAATCCCGTGCCCTTCGGCGCCATCAACCACTTATGCGGGCTCGAAGTGTACATATCGCACCCCAAATCGCGAACATTCAGCGCCATCATGCCAATAACGTGTGCCCCATCGACGGCGGAAAGGATGCCCTTCGATCGAGCGAGTGCGCAAAGTGCCTTGGTCGGCAGCACAACTCCCGTAGCGGTGGTGATATGGCTGAAGAACAGAACGCGTGTGCGCGGCGTGATCGCATCATTGATAAGATTCATCACCGCCCCCGCATTCGGCACCGGCTTCGGCAGCGTAACCTTCTTCACCACAATGCCGTAGCGCTTGGCCCGCAAGTTAAATGGATGCTCGCCGCCCGGATGCTCCTGGTCGGTCATCAACACCTCGTCGCCAGGTTTCAGATCGAGGCCATTCGCGATGTAGCTGTTCGCCTCGGTAGCATTGCGCACCAGCGCGATTTCGTCCCGCGTGCAGCCTACAAACGCAGCCAGCGGATCGCGAAACTCATTCCACGCCCCATACCCCCAGATCGGATAATCCTCCGGGTCGCTCTGCGCCATCTTTTCCGTCTCGTTGTAGCCATCGAAGACCGCCCGCAACACCGGTGCCGGCGAAGACCCTACCGTCCCATTGTTCAAATACACTTCGTCCGCCGGGATCAAGAACTGCTTGCGAATCTCCGTCCAGTAAGTTTCTTCGTTGGAATCGTAAAGTCCGCGGGCCGGCAGTTGCGCGGGCGCTTGCGCGAGCTGCGCAAAAAGCTCCCCGCGGAAATTCAGCGCCGCTCCCACCGCCGCAGCGCCCGCAAATGACGACAGAAATCCTCGACGATCCACCATCTCGCAACCTCCCGCACAAAATCTGCGCGGATTGTACTCGCAGGGTTAAGCGCAGACAAGTTACGCCTCGACAACACCTGTTCCCCGTAATGCTTGCCCTCGCATCCGTGCCCGGATTACTGTACCTAGCGTCTGCCAACCTGAGAGGATCTGAGAATGATTCTGCGCGCCCGCAGCGCCGCGGTACTGCTAATTTCGATGTTTCTTCTGCCGTCAAGCCATTCCTTAGCGCAAGAAAGCACCGGCTCTAAGCAAGAGGTTCAAAAGCGTCTGAAAGCCGCGCAGGAGCCACAAACCTCGACCGCGCTCGATAATGTCGTCAAAACGCTGTTCGCCGCGCACACCTTCCAGCAAGTCGCGCTCTCCCCCGATGGAAATTCCATCGCCTGGGTCGAGGACATTCATTCCAAGAACGGTGTGGTCTCCGGCAGCACCGTCATCTATGTGAAAAATCTCAAGGCCGCCACACCGCCACGCCGCATCGGTGCAGGCGTCGCCGATTCTTTGCACGCCGAAAGCGATGTCTCTTGGTCGCCCGACGGCCAGAAAATCGCCTTCCTCTCCGACGCCGCCAAAAAAGGCCAGCTTCAGCTCTACGTAACCAACGCCGCCGGGGGTCCAGCGAAGATGCTCACCAATGTCAAAGGATTCCTGGCGAATCCCAAATGGTCCCCGGACGGAAAGACCATCGCCATTCTCTTCACCGAAAACGCGACGCGCGCCTCCGGCCCCCTCGTCGCGGAAACCCCGGAAACGGGCGAAATCAAGGATGCGTTCTACGAGCAGCGCCTCGCGCTGGTAGACCTCGCCACAGGAAAATTCAGCCAAATCACTCCTGCAGACACGTACATCTACGAATACGATTGGTCGCCCGACGGCAGACATTTCGTGGTCAGCTCCGCCCTCGGCAATGGCGACAACAACTGGTGGATTGCGGAACTCTCCACACTGGATCCCACCACCGGCCTGACGAAATCCATCTATAAGCCCAAGCTGCAAATCGCCAATCCCGTCTGGTCTCCCGACGGCAAACAGATCGCTTTCATCGAAGGCCTGATGAGCGACGAAGGCATCACCGGCGGCGACATTCACATCATCGCCAGCACCGGCGGCGATGCGAAAAATCTTACCAAGGACATGAAAGCCTCCGCCGCCTGGCTCGCCTGGCAGCGCGACAAAAAAATCCTCTTCAGCGAATTCATGGGCGGGAACAGCGCTATCGCCACCCTCGATCCCGCCACAGGCAAAATCGAACAGCGCTGGTCCAGCGACGGTTCGCTCACCTGCAGCGGCCCTTTCAGCTTCACCCTCTCCGCATCAAGCGACAGCAACGCCATCGCCGGAATCTTCCAGTCCTTCGCGCATCCGCCCGAGGTCGTCACCATAGCCGGGAATCCCGCCGCTATAATTACCGTCACGTCGCGTAACAAAGCGCTCGCCCCCGCCTGGGGCGAAGCCAAAAGCATCACCTGGAAAAATGACGCCTACGAAGTGCAAGGCTGGCTGCTCTACCCGCACGATTTCGATCCTTCAAAAAAATATCCACTCGTTGTGCACATTCACGGCGGTCCCTCGTCCATTTCCCTCTCCCACTGGCCCGGCAGTCACGATTTTTCGGCCGGCCTCTCTGGCATGGGCTACTTCGTCCTGTATCCCAATCCCCGCGGCAGCTACGGCCAAGGCGAATCCTTCACTCGCGCCAACGTCAAAGATTTTGGTTATGGTGATTTTAAGGACGTCATGACCGGCGTCGATGAAGCCCTCAAGGTCGCGCCCATCGATTCCAACCGCTTGGGCATCACTGGCTGGAGCTACGGCGGCTACATGACCATGTGGGCCGTCACGCAAACCAATCGCTTCAAGGCCGCCATGGCCGGCGCTGGCCTGTCCAACTGGCAGTCCTACTACGGCGAAAATCTGATCGACCAGTGGATGCTCCCCTTCTTCGGCAAGTCCGTGTACGACGACCCGGAAATCTACGCAAAGAGCTCGCCCATAAACTTCATCAAGAAGGCCAAGACGCCTACCCTGATCCTGGTCGGCGACTCCGATGGCGAGGTCCCCGCCCCGCAGTCCTACGAGTTCTGGCACGCCCTCAAGACCTTGGGAGTCGAGACCCAATTCGTGGTCTACGAACGCGAAGGCCACCTCTTCGCCAACCCCAAGCACCAGCGCGACGTAATCGCCCGCACCCTGGCCTGGTTCGACGCCCATTTGCGACAGTGATCGGCGCTAACTGGCCCAGAAACTACAGCTGAGGAGACATCAAGGTGTCTTTCGGAAGACGCGAAGCCCGAAAATGGCTCGAGCGATAATCGGGAACCTTTATATGAGAACCACGGAATACTTTGAGAGCGAGGCAAAACAAACGGGCGCGATGTTTTGCGCCCTACAGGAGAAAAACAGGACCACCCACGGGAACCGCGAACTAACCACTTCGAGCGACACAGCCCGAGAACGAAAAAGGGGGCTGGTGCAAGCCCCCTCTTTCCTATAACTGACCCCCCAAAACCGAAATCCCAGTCGAGGTTGGGATTCGGCCACCCCGGGAAGCCAATCTTGTAAACATCGTTGCTTCAAAGGAGAGCAAACCGCGTGCCAGCCTGTAACACGAAATTCACAACCAAGCAGCTACATGAAACGAAGGGAGTTAGCCCAGCGTCGGACACGCAGCTTGGCAAAAATGGGGTCTTCTACCTACAAAATCTCACAGGTAAATACCTACCCGCATCCATTCTTTGGGAGAGACACCGCTGTTACATCCAGGTGACACCGCGAATTCCGGTTCCTGCTCACGCTCCGATGGACTTGCGCAACGCCTCGGCGACCGACTCGCTGTAACGTTGCACATCCGCATCCTCTTCCGCTTCCACCATCACCCGCGCCAGCGGTTCCGTCCCCGAATAGCGCAAGACCACCCTGCCGTTCTCCCCCAGCGCAGACCGCGCCTCCGAAAGCGCGCGCGAAACCTGCGGCAGCGACTCCAGTGGTGGTTTCGTTTTAACCCGTACATTCACAATCGTCTGTGGATAATCTTTCAGCCCGCTGACCAGCGATTCCAGGCGCCCATTCATCGAAACAAGAGAAGCCACCTTCAGCGCCGTCAGCAGTCCATCCCCCGCCGGCGAATCGTCCAGAAAAATGATATGGCCGGACTGCTCGCCCCCCAGCACGTTGTTGCTGCGCAGCATCTCCTCCAGCACGTACCGATCGCCCACCGCCGCCCGCGCCAACTCGATCCCTTCCCGCGCCAGCACCCGCTCGAGCCCAAGGTTCGACATCGACGTTGCCACCACCCGATTGCCCTTCAGCTTTCCCGCCGACCTCAAGTGCCGCGCAGCCGCCAGCAGAACGCCATCTCCGTTGATAACCCGGCCCGATTGGCAAACGAACAACGCGCGGTCCGCATCGCCATCAAACGCCACTCCGATCGCAGCACGTTCCGCCACCACTCGTTTCCGCAATCCTTCCAGGTGCAATGATCCGCAATCCGCATTGATGTTGCGCCCGTCCGGCTCCACGCCCATTGCGATAACATGCGCGCCCAGAGACCCGAACAATTCAGGACCAAGTTTGTACGCCGCGCCGTTGGCGCAATCCAGCACCATGCGCAAGCTCGAAAGCTTTGCGCCAGGAATCACGCGGCTGCGCAGAAACTCCAGATATTTCGCGTCCAGCGCTTCGTCTGCCACCAGGAGCGGCGAATTCTTCGGCGGCGCCTCGTGACGGTGCTTGAAGATATCCTCTTCCAGCATTTCCTCGACGGCATCCGGAAACTTCATTCCCGCGTTCGAAAAAAGCTTTACTCCATTATCGTGAAATGGATTGTGCGATGCCGAGATCACTACGCCGGCCTGGAACCCTCTTTGCCGCACCAGGCAAGCCACTCCCGGCGTCGTGATGACGCCCGCGAAATCGACCGATGTTCCCGCGTTTTGAAGACCCGCCGCCAGTAGTGCCGCGATGTGCGGACCTGACTCACGCGTGTCCATCCCCATCAGCACACGCGCCACCGGATTCGTCTGCTTCAAATAATTGCCAAGCGATCGCCCCGTAGCATACAGCGTGGCGTCGTCCAGAGGCGCTGTGCCCGGCACGCCCCGTATTCCGTCAGTTCCGAAGAGTTCTTTGGCCATTAGTGGGCGCGGTTTCGAAGAAACACCGCGATAGGGCCGACCGCTGGTGGGTGACCTTCATTCAGTCTAACATGAGCATCCGCAGCGCTCCGCGCGGTGCGCTGAGAGTCACTCTAGCGAGCCTCTCGCTTTCTCACTTCAGCCCGTACTTCTTGCGCTTTTCCAGCAGCGTCTTGCGGCTGATGCCAAGTATCGTCGCCGACTGGCTGATTTTATATCGCGTCGCTTCCAGCGTAGCCGCAATTACCTCTTTTTCAATCTCCTCCAGTGAGCGCAACCCCTCAATCATTCCGGCTGTTCCCGCCGCGCCGGCTCGAATGTTTTCCGCAAAATGCTCCGGCTCCAGAACCTCCACGCGCGTAAACACTACCGCCCGCTCCAGCGCGTTGCGCAACTCGCGAACGTTGCCCGGCCACGCATAGCCCCCCAGCATCCGTCGTGAGCTCTCGCTAAGTCGCACCACGCCCCGCGCGTGCACCTTGCACAGCACCCCCAGAAAATGCTCCGCCAGTGGCAGGATGTCCGCCCGCCGTTCCCGCAGCGCGGGTACCGCGATGGTCAGCACGTTCATGCGGAAGTACAAGTCTTCTCGAAAGCGGCCGGCCGCCACTGCCGCGGGAAGATCCACATTTGTAAGCGCCATCAGCCGCGCTTCGATATGCAGTGTTTCCGTCCCGCCCAGCCGTTCGAACGCGCGCTCTTGCAGCACACGCAACAGTTTGCTCTGCGCCGTCGCCGAAAGCGCCGCCACTTCGTCGAGCACAATCGTTCCGCTGCCTCCAAGCTCAAAGCGCCCCAGCTTTCGCTCCACCGCCCCCGTGAATGCGCCCCGCTCGTGTCCAAACAATTCGCTTTCCACCAGCTGCGCCGGAAGGCTCGCGCAATCAATTTTCAGAAAAGGCGCATCACGTCGCGGCCCCAGCTCGTGAATCAGCCGTGCCAGGTAATCTTTCCCCGATCCGCTTTCTCCGGTAATCAGCAGCGTGGTAGGTGCGCCGGCGACTTTCTGCGCCAGGTCAAAAATATTTTGCGACGCCGGGTCCGCCGAAATCCACGGCAGCCGCTCCTCGGTCATTTTGAAACCGCTTCGCCTGGAGCATGCGTGCCGCCCATCGCAATGTTTTGCCGTCTACCTGGACCTTGCGCTCCTTCCGGCTCATCCGGAATCTCCAGTTTAGGCGCCGAGCGCCACAGCCGCTCCAAATCGTAGTAATGCCGCGCCTGCTCGCTGAACACGTGCACGATAAAGCTCCCAAAATCGAGTAGCGCCCATTCCGAAGAGCCACGCCCCTCACGGTGCTCCGGCGACCGCCCCATCTGCCTATACAGCTGCTCCTCGACCTCCGTGCATATCGCCTGCACCTGCGGCGTGCTGAATCCCGTGCAAATCACGAAGTAAGACGTAAACGCCCCCACTCCGCTTAGCTCCAGCACGGAAATCCCCGCCGCTTTTTTGTTTTGCGCCGCCTCAACTGCGAGGCGCACGCCGTCTGGCAATGAGTTGTAGTTCACCGGTAAAGCCCTTGTTTTAAAATATATTCCTCCACGCGCGCCGCCACCAGCCCATGAACGGACTGCCCGCGATGCGCGCGCCTCCGAATATCTGTCGCGGAAACGTCGCTGGCCACGTTCTCCAGCAAGTACACGCTGGTGCGATGCAAGTGCGCCACCACCATGGACTCATGCACCGCGTCGCCGTCCCGTCTTTTTCCGTCGCGCCCCATCAGCTCCGGCGGTATCACCAGCCGCAGCGCCTCGGCACGAATCCCTGGCCGGTTCGCCACGATAAAATCGCAAAGCCCCAGCAGCGTTTCATATTCCTTCCACATCGGAATATCCAGAAACGCGTCCGCGCCCACTATGAAATAGACGCGGTCGCCGTGCCCGTGGTATGCATGCCGGAAATACCGCACCGTGTCCACCGAATAGTGCAGTTGCGCGCCGCTGAAATCCTCTCCCGCCTCCGCCACCGACGGCACAAAGTGCGGATGCTCCGTGCACGCCAGCGCCACCATGGCAAATCGATGTGGAAACGGCGCCAGGTGTTGCTTCAGCTTGTGCGGCGGCCGGCTCGCGGGGATGAAGTGTATTTCGTCGAAGTTGAATCGCCGGTCTGCGGCTCTCGCCACTGCCAGATGCCCGGAATGAATCGGGTCAAACGAGCCCCCGAACAACGCGATGCGGCGAGGATGATGTTTTACTGCGGTGCGCTGCGCTTGCGCGGTGGTCAATGCGTCTCCCAAGATCTTATGAGCTGCATTTTCTCACAAATTCTCTACCCGCGCTCCGGATGTATTGCCTGCGTTTTCGTGTGAGACACGCTCTATTTCGCCCGCCTGCTCTGGCGCCGCTTTGGGAATCTTATCCAGCGCATCCGCGATCGCTCTCACCAGTTCGCGCACACCTTCTCCCGTCGCCGCCGATATCGCATGGAACTTCAGCCCGCGCTCCGCGCAAAAACTTCGCAGCTCCGTGAGCCGCGCGCGCTCCGTGGTGGCATCCAGCTTCGTCGCCACCACCATCATCGGTTTTTCCGCCAGCGATTCGCTGAACGCTTGCAGCTCTCCGGAAATCACCTCGAACGCATGAATCGGGTCCCCTTCCGAAGCATCGCTCGTATCAATCAAGTGCACCAGCAGCCGCGTGCGCTCCACGTGCCGCAAAAATCGTATCCCTAGTCCCGCGCCTTCATGCGCCCCTTCAATCAATCCCGGCAAATCCGCCACAACATACGTTCGCCCAACTTCTCGCCCTTCGCTCCCTCCGCCTCCGTCCGCGTTCACCACTCCCAAATTCGGCTCAAGCGTAGTAAACGGGTAATTCGCAATCTTCGGCCGCGCCGCCGAAATCACCGAAATCAACGTCGACTTCCCTGCATTCGGAAATCCGACTAACCCCACATCCGCCAGCAGCCGCAACTCCAGCCGCAAATACCGCTCTTCGCCCGGAGCTCCATCCTCATG
>Ga0206910_1016_pt1 | contig 39574 bp, 32 predicted proteins | sample Alteio_BWOrgHeat_77_FD_152949 | JGI IMG/M metagenome (GOLD analysis project Ga0206910, IMG submission 152949) | Enriched cells from forest soil in Barre Woods Harvard Forest LTER site, Petersham, Massachusetts, United States -... | ecosystem: Environmental > Terrestrial > Soil > Temperate forest >... | reverse complement strand
TAACTGTGTCTTTTGCTTCAAAGTGGCTCTGGCGAGCCGTGCGGTTGCAGGAGAACTTCAGTTACGTCATTTTTTTAGAACCATGTTAAAACGTGTCCATGAAAAATAGTTCACATGAGATCACCATCGCGATAGCGGATGATCATGTCCTGATGCGGTCCGCACTGGCAGAGCTGATCAATAAGTTCGAGCATATGCGGGTGCTATTCGAAGCGAACAATGGCCGACATCTTCTTGAACAATTGAATGCAGCAACATTCCTCCCTGACATTTGCATTCTGGATTATTATATGCCCGAGATGGATGGTTATGAAACGCTTTTGGAACTTAAAAGATCCCTCCCGCATATAAAAGTACTGGCGCTTACCATGTACGATAATGCCTTTAATATAAAAAGGATGCTAAGGGCCGGGGCTTCAGGCTACCTTATGAAAGACAGCCAGCCCACGGATCTCCAGAAGGCGATCATTGATATTCATGAAAAAGAATTTTACTATTCCGAAAAGGTCCCTGAAGAATTATTCGAAGATGCTATAAAAGGAAAAGCACCATTATCAGAACGGGAAATGGAATACTTGGCGCTATGCGCACAGAGTTTACCGGATAAACCGATAAAATGGGTATTAAGATGAGGTCAGTAGCAAATTTCAGGTTATCCATTTGTAACAAATTTGACTTGCGAACGAAAACAGACTTGATCTCTTTTGCGGGCAAGATTGGGATGATACCTAAAAAATAAGATTCAACAAGCATAGAAATATCTGTGTGAAATTTTTTACCGGAAGCGACTTTTGAATAATAACAGCTTCTTGATCAAATACTACAGAGATACCGATAGAACACTGTTATTCATCTGCCCACATTCCATTGAAGGAGCGCATCTCCGCCTATCGATATTTTGCTATAACGTGAATATAAGGTACGATAACATCAGCACAAAAATGAACAGGTCGGAGATCATCGCGATGACCTCATTCCTTGTTTCCGGTTTTTTTAATAAGTGCGATGCCCTGCCAGTCCGAAATATAGACCGCCCGCGATCGCTGCCGGGGGACTCCATGCGGGTTTAATTAAGGAAAGAACACCAAGCAAGCCGATACAAACATTCGCGTAACCTAATTCCCGGATAACAACAAAGCTTTCTTCGCTTTTAAATTGAAAGATCTGTTTGGCCGTAAACTCCGGTTGGGCTATTTGCTTGATCCCTGCAATGAATAACCGGATACCTACTGACCAGAAGAGGAACCATTTACCGACGAGTTGCCAGTTATAGGATATATGAAGGTTGTGCGCCTGCACGACAATAGATATAATAGGTAGTAACAGCATAAACAGCAATATGCTGACCAGGTAAAGCGATGTTTTCTTTTTAGCCATTCGATTGAATTACTTTTAAAATTGAACTTTTTTATTGTAATACTCAAATCAGCTTTGTAAACGGCCAACAACAATATTATTTAAAATACGCGGAAAGGTGGAATTAAATGATGTAAAGGATTTGGCCGTTCCCTCCGGGCCGGGCTATCCGCTGCAAGTCCTCCCCTGATGCCTATCGGGGTCCGGGCTTTTCGCTGCTATCCCTAACGGGCTGCCGCTCTCATTCTTATTATAACGGCCAGAGTATGTTATGACCTGTTGAATTGCCTCATTCAGACTTTAGGAAAGCTTTTTCAATTTTTCAAAAGAAAGGCAAAAAAAGCGCAGCGAATTTAGTGCGGGGCAGGCACTCCGAGCGCATAATGTCCGCGCTGCCGCGCGGCCACCCTGCGGGACTTATACGCTCTCCGTTTCCGCCTTCCGCACTATTCGCGGCTTTCTTTTTTTCCCTTTTTTCTTTTGAAAAAATTTTTTTGAAGGGGACGAGGGCAAGAACGGAACGAAGAACGAAGCAGTATTTATTCATTTAAAAACAAAATGTTATGGCACACAAGATTCATTTCAATGAGCAGACAGGCGAACACAGCTTTTTCAGCGTAAAGGAAAAGGCATGGCACGGGTTAGGCACGATTGTACAGGATTACCCCACAAGCGAAGAAGCGATACGTTATGCGGGGTTGGATTACGAGGTTATCAAATCCCCTTTGTTCACACAGGGCAGGGGATTCACCATCGGGAATGCAGGTGAGATACAGGAGGGTGAGGAAATTACCGTCCCTGATTATTACGCCACCCTGCGTACCGACAGCAATAAGGTATTAGGCGTTGTCGGCAAGGACTACCAGATCGTACAGAACAAGGACGCTTTTACCTTCTTTGACAGCATCGTGGGCGGAGATGGGATTCTCTATGAAACCGCAGGCGCATTAGGGGACGGTGAACGGATTTTTATTACGGCTAAACTGCCCGACTATATCAGGGTAGGTCAGGACGACCTGATAGAAAAATACATTTTCCTTACGACCTCTCATGACGGAAGCGGGAGCATCACCGCAGCATTTACCCCGACAAGGATAGTTTGCGCCAATACATTAAATGCAGCCCTTCGCAATTGTTCCAACAGTATCAAGATACGCCACACATCGGGGGTTAAGGAACGGTTGGAACAAGCCCACAGGGTAATGGGTATTACCAATACCCTGAGTATGCAACTGGAATCCATCTTTAACCAATGGACTAAAGTACGCATCACGGATAAGGAAGTAAGGAAGCTGATACAGGCTGCATTGGTTCCTAATAAGGAAGTATTAAAGAATTTACAGGACGGCAACGAGGACGATTTATCGACCTGCTTTATCAATATGTGTGATAATGCTTTTGAGTATGCGATGAGCAATGCCACCCAACAAATGGAAACCACCAAGGGAACAGTGTTCGGGGCTTACAATGCGGTAACTGGCTATTTTCAGAATGTACGCAATTACAAAAATGATGAAGCAAAGGTCAAGTCATTGCTGTTAGGCGGTACAGCACAGTTACGTACACAGGCTGCATTTAATTTGTGTGCAGACTTCACTAAGAACGGGGGGGATGCTTTGATACTGAATTAATAACAGGTGGGATGGTTAAGCCTGCTTTCCATCCCACCATTTTTCAAACTTAAAGAGAGATAAGATGAAAACCTTAGAGAATTTGAACAATGTAGAAAAGGGAAAGTTGATGCATGAACTTTTTCCCAAAGAGATACCTGCCTTGCTTGAATTTGTGCATGGCATGTGTGCTACCATTAAAGAAAATGAACCCGAACAAAGACGGCAATGGGAGCATGGCCTGTTCGGGTTTGACTTTTGGTTATCCCTTGTCAGTGACGTAGAAAAGAAAATCAATCAGTACGGTATGAAATTGCATAGCAGCAGCAAATTATTTTCCGACCAATTATTTGACGGCTATTTAGCCATTTATATGGTGCATTGCCTGATGGTCTATACTACCCAAAGGGTACATACCAACCGAAAATTTACCATCAGCATTGATTTATTATTTAACCCTTAACCGATACAGTTATGAAAATAAAAGACTTGTATGGTTTGGATATAACCATAACAGATTTGGAAAGGGCAATAAACGAGTCTGAAATGTTTTCCGGCTTCGGGCATATTGACCCAAGCCCCGAACAATCCGCATCTGACAACGAAAGAAAAGAATACTGGACAGATTTGCACGAAAAGTTATTGCAGCTACAATCAAATTTAAAATAAACAGCAATGAAAAACATAAAAGGCATAGAAGAACTAAAAGGGCAGCTTGCTGAATTTGAACAGGATATTACAGCAAGCATACAACAAGAATTAATGCGTATCGACCGAACGGTAGCAATGGATGAATTTGCATTTATCCCTTTTAACGAAGAAGTGCGGGACTACATTGATGCGATACGCTTGGAGAACGATGAGGCAGTATTGGATACCTCTTTTGCCGACCTCGATGAAAAATATTTATCGGCATTTATCAGCGATAACGAAATTGACCATTGGAACATGATTGCATTGTTAGAATTATTAAAAGGCATTAAAAATTAAAAAATGGCAACTAACTTTTTTCAATCCATTGAAGCCCTACAGGTTCAGGGCGACTGGAAAATCAATATAGCCAAAGAGCCATCGGGCATGTGGGTAGTATCTGTGTTGTTTTTTAACGATACCGTTGGGGATGATGCACGGAAGAAAGTACCCCCTATACTTTTAAAAGGGACAGCAACAGAACTGGACGAAGGCTTTTTTCCTGAAATCACAAAGCCCGTGCAGGAAACAGCACAACTATTTATCAATATGGAGCAGTATCTCAAAGAAAGAGAACAGGCAAAACTGCAATCACAAAAGGAAAAAGACAAGGCAACGCAGGAAGAAAAAAACAAGACCGACAGACAAAAAAAATATGAGGAGGTAATGAAAAAAGCGAGTGAACTGGAGGCCGCAGGGAAGTTCAGAGAAGCATTTGTAAAAGTACCTGAAGCAGACCAGTACCCCGAACATGCAGATGCCATACGGGAAAAGAAGTCGGCACTTGCCAAACAGTTTTCACCCGACCTTTTTAATGATGATACAAAAACTAAATAGTCATGTTAGTTACAACACAATTAATACGGATGTTTTCCTTTACCGAGAACGGGGAGGAAATCAAATTGGCTGACCCATCAGCCTCTTTCAGTCCCGAAGCGGTGCTTAATTTCTATGCGCAAACGTACCCGATACTGACCACTGCCAATATCGAAGGCCCTGAAATACGGGATGACGAAATACAATACCGCTTTGTAACAACTATAGGCATAAAAGGATAAGCAATGAACAAGGCAAGAAAAGTAAAAGAGATAAAAAAATACGGTGAGCAATGGAACAGGCAACAGGCAATCGGCGCATTCGCAGAATGGCTCGACAGGATACAAAACGTAGCAGAAGTAACCCGAAGCAAGCCCAAAAAAGTTCCGCTTCAATTGTTACCAATGGTTTTTTAAGCCATTGTTTTCTGCCCGTAACAGAGAGCCGATACGAAGAACTAAAAGATTACAAGAAGGTGGAAAGGGAGTTTTTTAATTCCCTTTCCTACCTCGCTAAACTGTATGGTTTTCCCTTGCCTGATGTTTCAGGGCAGGCATTCCCTTTAAATATATGCAATGCGTTTGACGAGGTGAAAGCCCACATGAAAAGGTTAAGACCTGAATTACATTTATTTATTTTTCAGGAGCAGACCACCTTTTTAGCAACGGCTAAAATATTTGATACAGGCACTTGTCTTTACTACCTGTCCATTGCGCCTTTGGTAAAGCTGAACGGCGAACACAAATACCCGCAGTTTAATATCCTGCTATCCTTATTCAGTTATGTACATCAGATAGCAGGTGTCTCTTTTTATACGGACGGGTACAGTTATATAGGCAGCCAGTACGACAACCTTAAATACTGGATAGAGGATGAAGGAGAAGATTTTGAAGAAGGTGAGGAAAGACTGCACCAATTACACCTTATCGCAGCGCAGGGGAAAAAGTTTAGCCATAAGATAAAAGACATACGACACCTGAAACGCATGGCGCAAAGGCTAAACCGCTTCAAGCCCAATAGTAATGCAGATAAGGACTTACTGGCGATTGGGAATGATTTCCTCCAGTTGCTACTGGAATATCCAACCGAAGGGATTCTCAGCTATATAGCGGAAGGTTTGGTTAGTCCCCATGAGGAAGACCGCATGTATCCCGAAAGCTACCTTGCTTTTATGTACGATTATGAGGATTGCCTGAAAGAAGACCTATTCAGTACCATCAGTGAACACCTGAACAATTGCGGGGTGATTGATGAACCTATGGCGTTCCAGTATTTCGACAGGGAACAAACACAGGAACAACACGACCTTAACTATGTGAGCAGGGTTTTTGAATTGCTTGATAAGCTAATTGACCACTTAAAAAGTTATTAAAATGAAAAATATAACAGCATTAGTTTACGATGTATATGAACCCTATAAAGCCATAGTACTGCACCGATGCAAACGAGATAATGACACAAGCATTTATGCAGAAGCCTTTGATTTGGACAAGCAGGGCAAGCCCTTTAATGCCTGTCCTTTATCAAGCGCAGAATGCGACAGGCTTGCACAAATGATGCAGGACAGCACCGACCTGAAAACATCCTTTTTGCAGCCGAAAGGGGTGATACCTTCCAAAGTGCTGCACATAAATACCCAAAATTCAGGTTATGCAATTTGGTACACGCCAGTACAAACGGTCAACCTTTTCTTCAAGGATTCATTGCAGATCCCAAGCGGGAAAGCAAATGTACCTGCAATGGTTTGGAAAGCCACCAAAGAAAACCTCTACGTGTATATTATTAAAGATAAGAAGCGTCCCGATGAGCAAAGCATCTTGTATGAAGCTCCCTACTTTAACTTATATGAGGATGCAAAAGTTTGCATGGGAACGGTGTCTGTTGAATTTGAAGAAAATTGTTGCCTTGAAGAATTTATCCAAAGTTGGGAAAACTATTTCTGGAACAGTAAATTTTCTCATCTCATCCAAAATCACAGCCCTGTTAGCTGCAATATCGTACAGCTTTGGCAAGGGCTTATAGAACAGGATAAACATTTCCCAATGCAGGTACTCAGAAAAAATGGTTTAACGCTTAAAGATATTATAGAATGAAAACGATAATTGCCAAGGCGCATTTTGTAGAAAATTACTTGCTTAATCCGACCAACCCGATAGTGGTTAATCTGATTGGCGCAGGCGGGACAGGCAGCCATGTCCTGACAAGGCTGGCAGTCATTAATCAGTCCTTAACTACATTAGGTCATGCAGGGCTGTTTGTGCGGGTATTTGATGATGATGTAGTTACCGAAGCCAACAAAGGACGGCAACCTTTTGCAGAAGCAGAGTTAGGCTTGCAAAAAGCAGTTGCATTAATTAACAGAATCAACCGTTTCTTTGGTATCGGGTGGAAGGCAGTACCTCGTAAATTTACGGAACGTTTGATACAGCAAAACCCATCTTTGGCGCAAGCCTCTATAACCATTTCCTGCGTGGACAACGTAGCATCGAGGTTTGAAATAGCAGGTATCCTCAAATCCTTTCAGCCCGAAAAAAGCATTTCCTTAAACCGTCCCTTATACTGGATGGACTTTGGCAATAGCCGATATACTGGGCAGGTACTCTTATCTACCGTATCCGCGATTAAACAACCCACCTCTAAGAAGTTTATGCCAGTGGCCAGTCTGCCTTTTATCACCGAAGAATTTAAAGACCTGTTAAGCCAAGCTGATGCAAAGGACGACACGCCAAGCTGTTCGCTTGCCGAAGCCTTAGAAAAGCAGGATCTGTTTATCAATTCCACCCTTGCCGAAATTGGAGCAACACTACTTTGGCGTATGTTCAGGGAAGGTATCCTGATGGATAGAGGTGTATTCGTAAACCTGAGAGAATTTCGGACACAGCCTTTGAAAGTAGCCTGAAAAACGGCGACCACTTCCTGCGGAAGAGGTCGCGGTCGTAAGAAACGGAGCAGCCACTTACAGGGGCAGGAGCGATTTGATTTTTTTGGATGCTCCTGCCCCCGCAAGAGGCTGCGGGCCGATTATCCTGCCGGGAATAAGCCTTTTTATTTGCTGTTCAGTCCCTTTAACTTCTCGCTGAGTTCTGTTAATCCCGCCTTTTGTAAACATTCAGTGGCAAGTTCCGCCAACTCTTTTAAACTGTCTTTTGGCACAATTTCCAATAAGCCTGATTTGTCATCGTCTTTGGCAGACAAACCTTTTTCGATCACGCTGCTTAAGAGGAGCGCATTTTTTCGTGAGATCTTAAAATCGATCTTCACCATTTCATTCATGCCAGGGATACTGAGTATCGTATCCAACACTTTGGCTGCATCACTTGTAGTCATAATTTTTAAGTTTTATAAATTCAACCATCACTTTTTCAAACACATTTTTCAATTCAGGAATTGACTACGGACGCACTTCTAAAAATAGCAGTGCCCGATTTATTAAGCCCCACTGTTATCAGGTAGCTAACTTCTACAGGACATTGCGTAAAGTCAAGCGCTTCATTTTCGAGAGCGTATTGTTCATCACTTTTGCGCCTGAATACCGTCAGTTTAAATTTTTTGTTGTCTGCTGTTGCCGTAAAATAACAACTAACACCCATCGTGTTTTTAGCCCATATTTTAAAGTCGAGCCTTGCCTCAAATTGCCCTGTTGGAATACTTTCTGCCGCATACGGATAAAGGCGAGGCTCATAGCCATCATCCAGTGCTTTTTTCCACGTTAACACATTACTCATATCGCACAAAATTTAGTTTAGGCAAAAGTAAATTCCTTATTCCGTTTGGATGGCAGCACTTCAAATTTTGAAGTGCTTGCAATGGATCCATTGTATCACTTTACATTCGTGCATTCATTGGATCAATGATAGAGATTTTGTGTTATGAATAGAATAAGTGTAAGGCAGCTACCCCTATATTTTTACCTGTTGAGAACAAACTTCCGCAGGCCGTGCAGGACGACACTCCCACTTAGAAGTTGGGGTTCCCCCATCTTAAAAACAGACAAAATTGCTGTGCTGTTGGAAGCCACAAACATGCTGCTAATAATAGCCATTGGAATATTTGTCAATGCCCTACATACAAACTCCTTTGCAGCAATAAATGACAGTAGCTAAAATTGCCTAAATGTGCATGTCCTATTTGTAGCGATGACCATCGTTTAAAGAGGAATAAAAAAACTAAAAATGCCGTTTTTACCAGAATTCATAAAAAGCTATACCACTGGCCAGTTAAATTGCTGACTTCGTTGCAATTGGTTAAATGTCCGGTTGTTTCACAACCGAAATTTAACCGCCCATTCACTCCGAAGTCGTGGGCGGGCCTGCCGGCGCAAAAACTTATGATTTGTCCACTAATGTGAAAGAGAAAAGAAATGGAAGAGAAGGACACTAACAAGACGAAATGGCTGCATGTGCGCCTATCGGAAGACGAGTATAACAAGCTGCAAAAACAATTCAAAGATACCACCTGTAGAAAAATGAGCGAGTATATCCGCAAAAAATTATTCGACAAACACCTCGTTTTATATTACCGGAACCGTTCCCTTGATGACTTGATGGCAGAGGTAATACCCCTGCGAAAATCCCTTTTTGCCATCAGTAATAACTTCAACCAGGCGGTCAGAAAACTCAATTCCATGCGTCCTTTTGAACGGGCAGAAAGCTGGTTACAAGCCTATGAGCAGATGAGCAAGACCGTCGAAAATAATGTTGCCGAGATCAAAACGTATATCCAAAATTTTGCTGAAAAATGGTTGCAAAGTTCGAAACAGGATCATCTTTAAGACAGACATTGAACTACAATGAAAAGAAAATTCAGAAGGGTGTAGCTGAGTTCCTTTGGGCTGAAAATTACCCGATAGATAAAGAACTTTTGAACTTCCACCATAAGCTGAACCGGCTGCAAGATCAGGCTGCGCTCAATGAAAATGTGACCCGGAACAGTGTGCATATCTCCCTCAATTTCGACCCATCCGAGCAACTGGAAAAGGAAAAATTGGTAGATATAGCCAATACTTACATGGAAAAGATCGGGTTCGGGGAACAACCTTATTTGGTCTATCAGCACTATGATGCAGGACACCCGCATATCCATATTGTATCTGTAAAAGTAAGACAGGATGGTAAGCGCGTGGACACCCAGAACATCGGAAAGAACCAATCCGAAAAAGCCCGTAAAGAGATCGAGATCGCATTCAATTTGGTAAAAGCCGAGGACAGTAAAAACAAAGAAGCTTACCGCTTAGAGCCTGTCAATGCCAGGAAAGTTCAGTATGGTAAAGCGGAAACTAAACGGGCTATCAGCAATGTTTTGAGTACCGTAATAGATACCTATAAATATAGCTCCCTGCATGAACTGAATGCCGTGCTGAAATTATATAACGTTAACGCGGAACGGGGTGAGGAAGGAACAAGGATGTATAATAATAAGGGACTGGTGTACCGGGTACTCGATGAAAAGGGGAATAAGGTAGGTACTCCTATAAAAGCCAGTCAGTTTTTTATCAAGCCGACCTTAAAGAAACTGGAGGAACGTTTTGCCAAGAACCAGGCACTTAAAAACCCTTACCGTACCCGTATTAAAAATGCAATTGACCTTGCTCTGCTTAAAAACCCGAGATCCCTTCAGCTTTTGTTGCAAAGTCTCGAAAAGGATGGTATCTCAACGGTTCTCAGGCAAAATGGATCAGGCCGCATCTATGGTATCACTTACATCGACCATAAAAATAAAGTGGTATTCAATGGCAGTGATCTGGGAAAACCATACAGCTCCAATGCCATACAGGAACGTTGTGGGATGACAGAAACGGCCAAAGAAAAGGTAACTATAAATACACCGGGAGAGAAGACGTCTGCGCAAGATCCGAAAGAGCAGGCAGTAACGGAAACTGGCTTAACTGTTTCTCTTGAACCCCTTATTGAGACTTTATTGCAACAGGAATTTACAGGGGATACTCTGCCCTTTGAATTGAAAAAGAACCGAAAGAAAAAACGCAAGCGACTATCCAATGACCAATAAAATTTAAAACTTAACTGTTATGATGCAGACTGGAGAAAACGAACAGGCGCTGAGGAAAATTCTGGACATGACCCGTTTTATCAGCTTATTTATTTTAGGGATCCACTTCTATTATTATTGTTACGGGGCTTTCCGTATATGGCACCTGACGGCTGCTTTATCAGACAACTTAATGTCTAATATTAGCAGGACAGGTTTATTCAGTGATCCGTATAGATCAAAACTGATCGCATTGGGTTTACTGGCTATTTCGCTATTAGGTTCAAGAGGCAGAAAAGATGAGAAACAGAATTTCAAGACAGCATTTGCTTATATACTGACAGGCTTATTATGTTATTTCATCAGCTCCCTGATACTGTTAATTCAGTATTCACCCATAACCATAACGGTACTTTATATGAGCCTGACCACAGCCGGGTACTTGCTGGCCATGACCGGCGGAGGTCTTCTTTCCCGTATCATCAGGGACCGGCTGAAAAACGATATTTTCAACAAGGAAAATGAGACCTTTCCCCAGGAAGAACGGCTTTTGGAAAATGAATTTTCGATCAACCTGCCCGCGAAATACAATTTAAAAGGTAAGGTACGCAACTCCTGGATCAATATTATTAACCCATTTCGTTCCCTGCTCGTTACAGGTTCTCCGGGTTCGGGCAAATCCTATTTTGTCATCCGACACGTCATAACGCAACATATCAAAAAAGGGTTCTCCATGTTTGTCTATGATTTCAAATTTGACGATCTATCGGTGATCGTTTACAATACTTGGTTAAAAAACAAGAAGCAGTATCAGGACAGATCGGAATTCTATGTTATCAATTTTGATGACCTGACCCGAACCCATCGCTGCAACCCCTTAGACCCTTTATCTATGCTGGACATTACCGATGCGGCTGAATCAGCGCGTACAATTTTGATGGGCCTGAACCGGGAATGGATCAAAAGGCAAGGGGACTTTTTCGTAGAATCTCCTATCAATTTTTTAACTGCGATCATTTGGTTTTTATGCAAATATCAGGACGGAGAATTTTGCACCTTGCCGCACGTCATCGAACTTATGCAATTGGATTATGATAGTCTGTTCACACTATTGAGGCTCGAAAAAGAGGTAGATGTTTTAATAAATCCGTTTGTCAATGCCTATATGAATGACGTAATGGAACAGCTGGAGGGACAGATCGCTTCAGCAAAAGTGGCAATGGCCCGGTTATCATCCCCACAGCTTTACTATGTATTGTCCGGCAATGATTTTACATTGGATATTAATGACCCCGAAAAGCCGAAACTGGTTTGCATGGGCAACAATCCTCAAAAAATACAGATATACGGCGCAGTGTTATCCCTTTATGTGAACCGCCTCGTGAAACTGGTAAACAAAAAAGGAAAGCTGAAAAGCAGCCTGATATTTGATGAATTCCCTACTATCTACCTCAATAATATGGATAACCTCATCGCTACCGCGCGAAGTAATAAAGTGGCAACCTGTTTAGGTATTCAGGACTTCAGCCAGTTGCGCAAGGACTATGGCAGGGAGCAGGCAGATGTGATCATGAACATCGTTGGCAATATTGTTTCCGGGCAGGTCACAGGCGATACTGCCAAGCAACTATCCGAACGCTTTGGGAAGATCATGCAGGACAGGGAAAGCCTGTCCATCAATAGCCAGGACACCTCGATCAGCCGTTCTAAACAATTAGAGGCGGCAGTTCCCCCATCGAGGATCTCGGCATTAAGTTCAGGCGAGTTTGTGGGTATGGTTGCAGACGACCCCGATAATAAAATCGACCTTAAAACATTTCATTGCGAGATCATAAATGACCATAAAGCTCTGAAATCTGAGATGGACGGCTATGATGCAATCCCGGTCATCCGGCAGGTAGATTCTATCATGGTTCAAATGAATTATTTACAGGTTAAAAGGGATGTGGAAGAAATTGTTGAGGCTGAAATGGAACGCTTAAAGGATGATCCGGCATTGCAGCACCTGATCATCAGGAAAAGTTAGGGTATTTAAAATACTCTTGTTACTTTTAAATATTGTATAATACTATGGATGCTTATCAGGTTTTAGAAAGTAATGGGATCACTAACCCAATTGATGAAAGATTTTTTAATCAATTAAAAATAAGTTTCCGGCGGGATTATTTAATTCTAAAAAATTATGACGAAAGGATTGAACTACATCGCAACCCAATTGAGGTAAAAAATGAAGTACTTCATGACCTATATACTTATTTGCAAAAGATTGGCAATAGAATTGAAATGCAGGACATAGACACTTTAAACAGAGTTAATAGCTATGTGCCAACAAGGGTGAACGAAATATGGGATGCTGATAAACGGCTGCAATCATTGTTTGATGCTATAAATAAATATCATGCAGGGAAAGATGTTCCTTTTAACACTATTGCCGTCCATATGGCAGAATACCTGGCGATGCTTGATTTGGTTAATGAGATAAAACGAGATATTTATAAAGAAGCAAATGATCCGCCTCCGGCACAGCCAGCGTGGGACATTTCTACAGCAGAAAAGCAACTTAATGCGGCTTTTGAGCAAAGCTCCGAATTGTTACTTTTAGAAGTGTTAAAGAAAAATTCGTTTCTCTTTTATGAACTATACGAGCGGAAATTTGCCATACAACCGGTGTTTCATGAAATTAATTTTGGTGCGAAGCTGAGATGCGATTTTGCTTGGTTAAATGATAACTCAGACGGCCCTGAATGGGTTTTAGTAGAAGTGGAAAAACCACGCATGAAAATTTTTAGTAAGAATAAAAAACCTTCCGCTGAACTCAATAATGCTATAGAACAAGTTAAGTCGTGGGACCGTTATTTTAAAGAAAACCCGGCTGAGAAAAGAAGAATCTTTGGTGCAGTATCCCGTTTCAAGTTTATCCTTATTGCCGGAGATCGAGAAAGCTGGTCGGCTGAAAACGCAGTTAAATGGCGAGCGCATAATAATGCGGAGACTAACATTGAGATCCGTTCAACCGATGTTTTTACTACGGCATTGGAACTATTAAAAACAATTCCGAAAGACTTTTGGAGTTTTGAAGAAAACCCTGTCTCCATTCCTTTTGCGGAGCTGGAACGTTACTGGCAAGGGTATGGTTACATGGACTTTTGGCGTAAAATTTTCAATTAGTCAGACTTAAACCCTAAAACAAATTTAATATAGTTTACCAACTCAATTCAACGTATGCAGATTCATTATTTATGGGTTAATCACTTCGGCTACCTCAAAAAAGCGGGCATAAACCTTTCATCCCAATTTATCATAGAGCGGAGAGACTTCAAAGAAGATGATGAGATCAAATTGCCTGTATTGGAAATAAGCCATAATCCCGAATTTATTCCTGATTTTTTTGAGAAAGGGAATGTCACAAATGTTACCGCCATCATTGGTAAAAATGGAGCGGGAAAATCAAGTATCCTAAACTATATTAAGTCAAATCTCCCGGAGGGGCTTGAGGCGAATGTGCTTAACGACCTCTTTGTTTATTCTGCTAAAAGAAACAACGAACCTGAAATATTCCATGTTATTGAATCTGCAAATGATCCTGTAAATCTTATTGATAACACAGGGTTGTTTACAAAATTCACTTACGGCGAACTGCCGGGAAGCGAGACATTGAGATTTACCGGGCACCTGGGGGAAGCAGAGTATATTTATTATTCTTATTTTTTGGAATACAACGCTGACTTAACCAACTGGAGTGGATTAAAGAATATCTCAACAACAGCTTTACTTGCCGATGAACGAAGGCGGATCGTTGAAGAAAGCCGTGATGAGAAAGTACGTAGTCAATTGCTGGCTGAATCAAGCGACCTCGATAATTTTATATTAACTGAGGTGGCCAAAGCGATACAATTTCTTATAGCACCGGAGGCAAAAGAACTTCCGTTTGATAAACCTGAAGAGCTTTTTATCAATATTAATTTAAATGACCGGCTTTTTTTTAATGATCGGAATAGCAGCGATTCAGACGTTTTTAGCCTTCTGAAAGAATTGGATAAAAGAAGTGCTACATCCACAGTAAAAGAAGCGGTTAGAAATAATATTCTGATGGGAATATTCATCAACTTTCTTGTCAATGAGCGCAAGTATAGCATGAATAACCCCTACCTGCATAAGGTTGACTTGAAAAACGAGGATACGGTAAGTGATTATATTTTACGGTTTTTCAGCAGCATGGAGAACGTTACCTTTTTGATTGACGATAAGGAGGTCAGCATTCAAAAATACGACGAATTATCAAAGCTAATCCCGGAGTTTTTACGTTTTATCGAAGACCTCATTGACAGGTCATTGCTAATACCGGGCCACGATCCGCTTTCTCTAAGGCTGAAAATAAACGACCAGACAGAGGCTGAACTGATTAAATTTCGATTCTATTACCTGCGGATCAAGGGTATCAGTTCATTTTTTGACTTCAGATGGCGGTCGCTCAGCAATGGGGAACAATCTTATTTGTCTTTTATGTCGCGGTTTTACCACGTTAAAAATCATGAGCATGGCGACCTGAAAAAGAATATCGTTATTTTAATTGACGAAGGAGATGCGGGGTATCACCCTGAATGGCAGAGGAAGTTTTTCAATACAACTTTAAACTTTTTGAGCAATTTGTTTTCCGAACAATCAATCCAACTCATCTTTGCGGCTAATACCCCATTTTTATCGTCTGACCTTCCGAAATCAAACGTATTATTTATAGATAAGGTTGAGCGAAAAATTTCAATTTTTCACGGTAAGGAGAATAACAGGGAAGATACGTTCGGAGCCAACATACACACCCTATTTTCAAACTCGTTTTATATGAATGGTATCCTGATCGGCGATTTTGCAAAAAAACGGTTGGATGAAATTGTAAAATATTTAAACGATAAAACGAAAGTTGTTCCGAATGAAAAGTACAAAAAGATTATAGACATTATTGGGGAGCCTATCCTGAAAAATAAGCTACAGGATATGTGGATGGAGAAATTTGGATTGGATGAAGAGTTATTACGGCTACAGCAAAGGATTGCGGAAATCAATCAAATTAAAATGGATCAGAAGCAAAAAAGAAAAAAGAAATGATCAAAATTCCGTATAGTATAGCTGAACTCGATAATTTGGCAGCAGTCTATTACAAAGACATCAAGGCGGAATTAGGTTTAAAAACCGCCCTCGCCAATTGGCCTCCCGCAGATGAGTTGAAGCCAGTTATGGCCTATTTACATAGTAACCTGGATGAAATCATTACCGGGCATCCTGATGTGTTGGAAGATTATATTTTAAAAATTGAGCCATTAATCTCTCAGGCAAAAACAGACTATAGGGCGAACCATCTCGTTATCAACGATGCAAAGGGCAACGCCATAACAGCACCAGGTAAGCTTGATAAATATCTTACGAAATGGGCAAAGGACGGCATCAGAAGCGCATTTAATTATGATACCGCTCAATACACATCCTTTATCGGAAAAGGCAAGAGTGCGGTGGCTTACAGGCACGCGAAGCGCCTAAATGTTAATACATGCCCGTATTGCAACGCCCAGTTTACGTTCACGATTAAAACTAAAAGAGGCAAAAGCCGCCCGCAATTTGACCATTTTTTAAGTAAAGGGGAGTATCCCTACCTGGCTCTTTCATTTTATAACCTGGTGCCATCCTGCCCGACATGCAATTCAACGGGAATAAAAGGTACGAAGCCATTTTCAATTAAAACCCATCTTCATCCTTTTATTGACAATATTGAGGGGCTATACCAATTCAGGACTAAGATTGATGCTGTAGACTTCATCGTCAAAGGAGAAAAATTTGAGGTCTTAATGCGTCCGTGTAAAGGCGCAGTTATGGCAGATAGATTAAGAGCAAAAAACAGTATTAAATCATTTGCTATAAATGACAGGTATAAATTTCATAAAGACTATTCAGAGGATGTGATAAAAAAGGCGTATTTCTATAACAATTCCACAATAGAAGACTTGTTTACAGCTTTTAAAATAGGCTCAAAATCTATTTTTACATCCAAAGGTGAAATAAAGGAATTGATCATGGGCAATTATTTGCACCCGGATAATTTTCACCGGAAGATATTAGCAAAAATCACAAAAGATATAGCTGAAGAATTTGGATTGACGCTTTAAAACCTTTGTTATTTCGCAAAGCACTATACCTAAATGACCAATCGCGCCGGCCAAAAAGCGATACCTTTTTGTATTTGCAATACATGAACGGGCAGCCAAAGCCTGTTTCATGCAACAATTAACATGATATTTTTTTGATAATATCCGCATAATATTCTACACCATGCCGCTTATCTATAGGAACAATGATTACACCACTGGCCTCCAATAATTTTATCTTGAACATTCTGTCTCCAGTAACATACATTGTGGGTATGTAGTAGTAAATTTTGTTGGTTACCGGGCAATCATGTTTGTATTTATGTTGTCGCGCCCGATAGGTTATTAGCCACCATAGATCGGTTTCCGCAAAATCCAATGTAAGCCCGATTATGTGGATGTCCATTGTAAAAAAAAGGTCAATCCACGACTGAATTTGCTTTATTCCTCCTTTGCCTTTTAGCCGTTGAAAAAGTGGTTCCTGGGCTATCTTCTTTGTTTTATAGTCAGGAATTGCCGTAACATAATTCCGCATTTTTTGTAGCTGACCGCCATAGTGTTCATAGCCCAGATTAATGCTGATCGGGTTATGACAGTCGCCATGAGGATGCCAAAAAGTAATTCCATCTACTATGTATTTACGGAAGACACTATACAAAGATTCATTAACTAAACCTTCATTTCTTACGGGTACTGTACCTTCTAATAAAAATTCGTAATTGAGCGTAATGATATGCGCAGGTTTTATCGCCCGGATCATTTCATGCACTGGATTAGGCTCTATTTTAGAAACCTCTATCGCAATAAACTTTTTAAGTTCTATCTCCTTTTTTATACTGCCGTTGTTGATTGCATTTAAAAAGATTTCTTCGTAAAAAAGTGGGAATGGCTTTTTTTCATCAGTCTGTAATTCGGGACAGTTGCAAAACTGTACTATTTTATTTAAGAGTTCTTTCCAGCTAACTCCTTTGGAAGCAGCATTGACCCCATTGCCGATAAATAACGCGATATTTCTCATCTTTCAACAATTATTAAAAACCAAGCATAATTATCTTTGCACCCGAAATTATGGAGAAGCAAAATAAAAATTCTATAAGAAGAACGGAACAGGTTAAGGTTTATAAAACAATGTCATTGATGGAACTTCAGACCATTAAACCGAAATGGGCATATGGACGAAATATCAATAAACTCTTAAACACTATGCTTCATCCAGCCAATCAGGACTACGAAATATTTTTTGTTAAACCTTCCGATCTTATAAAATGTTCCGAATTTTATGAAGTAAACACAGAAATACTTTTTACTGGCGAAAACTTAAATGATTGCAGGATAACTGGAATTTTATTTCAGTGGGAAAATAAACGCTTTGTTGATCCCCCTTCAATGTATTTAAGTGAAGATTCACAAGGTAAATTATTTTTTAACGATGGACGGCACCGAACTAAATTAGCATATCTTTTAGGCCACAAAAGAATGCCAATTGCAATACATAATGACAACGTAAGTGAAATATCAGATTTAATTCAATTATCAAAAGCATAAATTACTTTGTCCAAAAGTTTAAATAATGGGGCATTAGGAGTAATACACAAATTAGTAAAAAATAAGCCTCCCCATACTCGCTACCGGAAGGCTTAACCTAAACCTTATCACAAGGAGATTAAGAAAAAATAATACGGTTTCAAGATGTTCTTTATTATGATTTTAATAATGCAGGGTCATCACCGACTATCGCACCCTGACAAACAGGCAGATTTAGACTTTAGGCTGCCCATCAATTACCTTTGTTACACAATTGGCACGTTCATAGTGGCTAATTCATTTTTAACCGATTATGGACTTTAGCAATTTTAAAACCTACAGTGACAGCCCGCAGAATGCTTTTGAGACCTTTTGCACTCAATTATTTGAGCGGTACCTGCGCAGAAGATATGGCAGTGACTTGGCAAAATTCCGCGTGGTTAATGGTGCCGGAGGCGATGGTGGTATCGAGGCCTATGGCGAATTGAAGAACGGTGATATTATTGCCGTTCAGGCCAAATGGTTCCTCACTACAATGGAAAATACCCAGATCAACCAGATCGAGAAATCCGTGAATACCGCGCTAAACCTCCGGAAAAAGATCGTGGAGTATATCATTTGTGTTCCCCGTTCCTTGAGTTCTACCAAAATGGGTAAAGGGCAGGTTCCGGTTCCCAATACTGAAGAATCACGGGTAGATCAGCTTACTGCTAAAATACAGGGAGTGCATGCCAGCACGACATTTACTTGGTGGTTCGAGCAGGATATGCAAAATGAATTGCTGGAGGGCGATAACGAGGGCATGAACAAATTTTGGTTCGAGCGCGATGTGGTCACCCATAAGCAGTTGGTGGATCAGTTCGAGTTAGAAAAGGCTGGCTGGATCGACAAGCGTTACATTCCCGAATTACATGGGCCTGGTGTGATCCAAGGACATATCGAACAGATATTGTTCAGCCAGGCTTATCGCAAAGAGTTGCTTAACCGGATCGGAGAAACCACCAAAATATTGCAAAATGCGACCTCCCTTATCTCGCGATTTGCTGAAACGCTGGGTTCCAGCTCCCCTATCCTTATAGAACTAATTGCCCTACAATCCAATATCGATTATAATCTTTCTTCACTTTTGCCACTGATCAGGGCTGTACAGGAAGGCATCAATGAATTACCTACAATAACGCTACAACCAATGCCGGTCAGCACTGACCTGTTAATCTCGTTGGAAGAATGGAGGCCGAGCGACCGCCAGTTAGGCTTACCGACGCGCTTATTTAAATCGCTCGACCGCCTTACTGACCTCGATCTGTCAGCTATCATAACCAAAATAAGGGACGAGGTAGTTCAATCTGGTCGGCTCTTCCTGGGTAATTCTGGGACCGGTAAAACACATGCTCTTTCAAATACCGTAGATATCCGCCTAAACTATCAAAAAGTTCCGGCACTAATAATCCGAGCTAAGGGTGCTCCATCTGGGGATTGGAAATTTTTACTGCAAAAAGCACTTGATATTGATAACTGGAACAAGAACGAAATGTTATCGGCACTCGAAACGCTTGCCGTCCGCGCCGATTACCAGGCGGCTAAAGCCTTAGTTGCTGGTGATGAATTGAAAAACGAAATGGCAAAGGTGATGATTTGCATTGATGGGCTAGAGGAAGATACCGAACACTGGCCGGAGTGGTACGCCCGAATTCGAGAAAGCGTTATCCTGATGGGCCGCTATCCTCGTGTACGTTTTGCGTTTACAGCCAGGCCCTATTTTCTGCTTGAAACGGAAATGCCGGCAGACCTAACTTTTAGGGTAATTGAGATTCCTCGCGAAGGTGATATTCCGGTGCAGGAAGTGGTTGACCGCTATTTTAAGCACTTCGACATAACCGTTGAGCCGAGATCATTGATCCGGGGCATTGACAGCCTTTATGCCCTGCGGTTATTCTGTAAATTATATGAAGGCCGCAAACTGACTGCTGAGGACGAGATACTTACTGCAGAACATGACCTGCTTAATGAAAAGGTAAACCGGATGGAGGAAGAGTTCCGGCAGGTAAAAAATCCCGGTGCCGCACGAAATCCGGTTAGGGATGCCATAGAAGCTATTGCTGAAGTGTTCTATTTGAAGTCAAATATGCCGCATACAGACCTATTCACCTTGTTGAAGGATGGTTCCTTGAATTACTTAGCTAATAAGGAAGTAGAAAGGGCCATTGAATTTTTAGTGAATAATGCTTTCCTCACCAAAAGCGAGATTCCGGTCGGTGTGGGAGCTATGAAAAAGATACAGGTATCTTACACCCTGACCTACCAGTCTATTATGGAGGTGATCATGGCGGAAAAATATGTAGACGGTATCATCAAAGAGGAAATAACTGCTATACCGGAATATCTGCGTGCCGTACCCGAAAGAGGAAATCCTACCGAAAAACAATTGGTTAACTTGAGGATCGTTCAGGAGATCACCAATACACTCTTCCACGACCACAACCTTCTGATCGGTCGCGATGGTTTTCTTACCGAAGGGATAGCGCAGGACACTATCCAGCAGCTGCAAACCAAAGCCCTGATACAAGCTCCGCCGGATATAGCCGCCTCATTTAAGCAGAACATCGACGGTTTATATTTCAAAGACCATAAGAGCCGCTATTTCGTGTTCCGCACACTCATTTATCCTTCGGCTGCATCCTCAGCAAATTATTTTGGTGCCGAATACCTTCATGGCTTACTGATGCAGCAACCTACGGCAGTTGACCGCGATAAGATATGGGTCGGGATGGATAGGCAAAATATCCATGAACTGGATGAGGGGAGCCAACAATACTATAGGTATGACCTGCGCCGAGTGATAGACCCCGATGGCGAAGGTGATCTTTACCTGCCCGCACTTTCCCTGCACAATGAATACCCACTCCTATTTGGTTGGGCGCTGGCCACCTTGGACCAGTCTTTTAGGGAGCGTTTGCGCACCGCGTTGACCAACTGGGCAATCAAACAACCAAAGGAGTTTAAATTATTACTTGATAAATTATTCCCCTGCAATGATCCGCAGATACAAGAAGATTTGGCGGCAATCACTTTAGGGATCGCATCCAAATTGAAGGACAAAGCAGCATTGCAGGAACTGGCAGAATGGACGTTGGCCAATGTTTTCGCGCATCCCAGCAGCCATCCGGATATCATCATCAGAATCGGATTTAGATCGATAGTTGAAAAGGCCTTTTATGCCGGGGTGATTAGTGAGGACCAAGCCGTGAAGGCGCGACCACGCCGGGTAGAGCCGTTGCAATTTATTCCGGTCGATGCCGATGCCATGAAAAAAGGCGGCGAGGAAATCTATCCAATCGTTCATGACTTGGCTTGGTATGTAATCAAACGCTCGTTCGATGACTTCCTGGAGCATCAGTCTTTGGACAAGGGAACTGAGCCAAAGGATAAGGGCGAAGAATTTTTGAAGGCTTACCTCGACCATCTTAATTTGGAGCATCTTTCGGTTTATGCCTGGGCAATCTCGGCTGCAATCGCTTATATAAAATCATTGGGCTTTGACCGCACTAAAGAAAATGGCAACGGCTTTACCGATGCCAGTCATGGCTCAAAAAGCAAATTGTTCACCCAGGAGGAAAAGTACACATGGCTGGCAGTGCATTATATTCAGGGTTATTTGTCCGACTATCTTCCCCTGAAGGATAGTAAGAAATTCGTGGATGATTATATGAAGATCATTAACATAGATAACCCGGCCGAATTCCTAGCGGAAACTATTCATGAGGAAATGCCTGATATTGAAGATAATTGGATCGTTAAAGAACCTTTGGCGCCGGAAATGCAAGAGCGTGGAACACCTGACGAACAGGTAAAGATGGCCGTAGAAGGTGAGCCGGTAATCGATTTTAATAACTGGGTGCATTTCAGCGAGCGCGACCTGCGAAGTGAAGGCACTGATAAAAAATGGCTGGCCCTGTTTAACTACACTACTGTACATGATTCCAAAGCCTATATTTATTCGAGCGTAGATATCCGAGGTGTTCTCATTGAGAAGGGGCAGGCACCTGCATTGCTGGACATAGTTAAAAATCATCCGCGAAGAAGCTCTTTTGTTGAGTCTATCGACCGGATGGTGAGTTCACCAGATACAGATACGTACAGCAATCCTACGGATGTCGTTTGGATGAAGTGGATCGGGGAAAATTATGATACCGAGGTGTATTACCTGCCACCGGATGGTGACGAAAAACACATGCAGTACGCTGTGACCAGCGTTACGAAGAACACGGTTGATGGTGGTGAGGATGAAATATATATTCCCTCGAAAGTAGTCAGGGATATGTTAGGCATCAATGAGATGCTGCAGCAGATTTTCATGGATGACAACGGCCGGATCATGGCCATTAATCATATCCTTAGTCGGCCTAATTACGATAAGCAGGAAATGACCTTGGTGCCCAAAGAAGAATTCTTAGCCAAACTAGAGGTTGATGGAAAGGAGATTGTTTGGTTCGTGGATCATTACCGCACCAAGAATGCGCTCAATAAAACCATTAAAAGTGATGAACACCCGATGAAGACGCGCAAGTATATGGTATGGTATAAGAATGGCGAACTACACTGGGATAAATTTTGGGATGCCCGATTCTCTAATCAACGTGATAAAAACCCAAATGAGCCAGACGGGGACGAAGAGGATGATAGGAGCAGTTTTACGCTTGACACGAGCGAATTGATCGACTTAATACCAGATGAGTTAAAAGGTGAAGTAAATAGAAAAGATGGTATGGATAATCTGCTTTAGTTTTGAACACTATTGATATCCACAGCGATGTTTGATTATGATTTATAGCCCTAGCTATTATTTTGGTTGTTTTCATATCTCTTCCTGTTTTCTCAAAATTATATTACAAATGATGTCCCCTTTTTCTTTTGATGGGCTTGCTTTTTATGCCACCTAAATTGTTGTTTTGTTCCGACAGGGTGCTTTTTATGAAGGGTTTATTCTCAAGTGATTTGTTAAGATCAATACCACCAATAAATGTTAATAGGGGTACCAGGGGTTCGATTGTGCCCCCGTTCAGCCCGCTTAGCGAGTATCAAAGAAAGTCAAAAGCCTTAAGATCACTGATTTTAGGGCTTTTTTCTTTTAGCCCATTATCAAAATCATACAATTCTTCACAAACATTCAGTGAGTTATCCAGTGAGTGGAGTTTAACAAAACGTTTACTCACTGGAAACTGGATAACCTTTCCATAAAACAGGATACTGCACCCCTGCCGCCATTGATCGTAAGCATCGCAAAAAGCTACCTTACGAATTGCACGGCCAACCTTACAGCGAACGCCTCTAATGCGGCATGTAACATTAGTTACTATTGGAGCAATAACCTGAACAGCAGTCACCCTACGACACAGACCATCAATGTGGCAAGCAACGTGACAGCCACTTATTGGGTGATCGTGAATGACGGTTGCCGCAGTGATACGGATACTATCGTTATCACGGCACCCGTGATCCCCAGTGTAAGCATCAGTTCCCCTGCAACCAGCATCTGCCCGGGCGGGAGCGTGCTGCTGACCGCAAGCCCGAACAGCAGCAGCTATAATTATCAATGGTATAACGGCTCAAGCGCCATTAGCGGGGCCACAGCCTATACGTATACCGCTACTGGCGCAGGTACCTATACGGTAGATCTGATAGACCCGACAACCTATTGCTTCCTGACATCGAACGCGATAACGATAAGTCTGTATAGCGCTCCGGCGATAACAAGCCAACCACAGAATGACACAGTATGCGCGGGGAGCGGCGTAAATGCTACTTTCAGTGTAACGGCAAGCGGCACCGGGCTAACCTATCAATGGCAGGTGAATAGCGGAAGCGGCTATACGAATATAAGCGGGGCCACGGGCAGTACTCTAACTGTGTCAAGCGTGACATCTGCCATGAGCGGAGATCTGTACCGGTGCGTAGTGTCGGGTACCTGTACGCCAAGCGTAACGAGCAGTGCTGCCTTGCTGACCGTTTATACAGCACCCTCTGTATTGACCAACACTGGAAATGTAAGTGTTTGCCCGGGAACAAGTGTAAGCTTCAGCATCACGGTAGGCGGTACGCCAACGCCTTCGGTACAATGGCAATTGAGTACCAACCTCGGCGCAAGCTGGTCTGCTATAAGCGGCGCTACGGCAACTACATACGGCTTTACGGCTACAAGCTCGCAGAACCACTACGAGTATCGTGCGGTACTTACGAATATTTGCGGTACTGCTACAAGCAGTACAGACACACTAACGGTATATGCGGTGCCTCCTGCGATGATAACTTCTACCATAGGCACGGCCGCTATTGATACCATATGCCCCACGCAAGGCGATACCTTGTATGCGAACACAGGGACAGGACTGACCTATCAGTGGCAATATCTGTCCGGGACATCGTGGCTGAATGTGCCTGGCGGCACTGGCTCATCGCTTGTTGCAGGTGGCGCTACATACCGGGTCATCGTTGCGAATGCCAATAACTGTGCGGACACCTCGGCTGCCAAATCGGTGTACATATATAGCAGCCTCTGCGCCTGCACTGTTTTCACTACCTACCAGTCATTCAGCCTGCTAAATGCGGGATCCTATTCGTCAGCAAGTTTTACCGCAGGGCATAGTTATTATGTGAACGGGAATATAACGCTTACGGGGAACGTTACCCTGAACAATGTGTATATGCTGATGGCGGACAATGTGAGCATAGCCTTGGATACGGCCGCCAAGGTGCTCATAGACAGCAGCCATCTCTGGGCCTGCGATTCTTTCGGGATGTGGAGAGGCATAATAATGAACAGGGGCGTGGCGCACAATGCCACGTTGACGATAGCCCGCAATACGCTGATAGAAGATGCTGACACAGCGGTAGAGATACCGGGGCTTGCCAATGCGGCTGATACCTTCCTCAGTGACGGTGTGATCTATAACCGCAATCACTTCGGGGTGAAGATAGATACCTTCAACACCTCGACGGCGGCAAAATATCCCTTCACGATACGCAATTCCATATTTACGAGCAGGGACAAGATCGTGTCACCATATTATAACTGGCTCCCCACATCTGCGCTCAAAGCATATACATCTTTTCCCAGTTATCTGTTCGCCGCGCCCTTCCAGCTCAATGACGCGAGCAGTCATCATAAATTGCCTTGCCATGACGGGAACCCCGCCTTTTCGGGGATATGCCTGAGATATGTGGGCTATACCAGCGGCAGCCCTAATACGTATCATGAGATAGCCATAGGGGATGGAAGCCTGGCTACCGGAAGCCTGTACCTGAACCTGATAGACACGATGCAATACGGGATAATAGCCTACAGTTCGAACCTGAACCTGCAGAATACGGTGATCATGAATTCGGGTATAGACGGGATCTTTGGCGGTTCAGACAATCAGGGGGCAAGCAACACGGGTTTTAAAGGCAGGATGCGGCTTACCGTGCCCGCAGGATCAGGATACAATGACCAGTTCTGGAACTGCAAACGTGCAGCGGTGGAGCTCAATTACTATTATGATGTACTGGGCAGGAACACCAAAATGGTGGGCCCTTTCGACAGCGCCCGGGCAGATACCAGCTGGGGCTACAAGATACAGAACTGCTACTACGACAGTGCCGACCTGCAGCACGACAGCCTGTATAACCTGGCGAAAGCGATAGATGTGCGCAGCTGGGGCTTGACCCTGCCGGGCACGCCCGTGCCAACTGCCTGGATGAACCTGAACAACAATATCATCAGCCCTTCCTATAACGGAGGCAACGGAAATACCGACATAGGTATAGCAGTGAATGTGACCCTCAAAACATCGGCAAATGTGTATGCGGGGGAGATACATACCGACAGTAACACGATAGAGGCGCAGAGTGGGATATTGATAAATAATGCCAGCCTGCAGCAGGCTTACAGCAACTCGAATATCATAGTGCTCGATGATACGTATACCGGCCTGCCACAATACGGCATCAGCCATACCGGCTGCAGCTACAATACGATATATAATGACAGCGTAAGGGGCTGGAGCAGTAGCGGAATCACCGTAATGGGCGATAGCTGCCGTGGGATATACCAGGCGGCCAGTACCTTTGCCTATGTGCATTGCAACAGCGAGGCAGACCTGGGCCGGGGCTATGAATTTTTCGGGAAAGCGGCGCAGGTGGGCACTTTATGGATGGGCAACTCCATGAAGAACAATAAAAAAGGCTTTATGCTGAATCTGAGCCGTATAGGGAACCAAGGCAGTGTAGGGCAACAGATGAATAACAAGTGGCTACCTAATAGCAGTGGATGGTCCTTGACAAAATTGCAAACCTTTGTATATAACCCTTACAATACGCCAGGGTATTCTGCCTCCGGTTCTGAGTTTTTTGTAGCGGGTAGCAGCAGTTCTCCTTCTTATACTTATCCGATATTTAACTTGTCTATAATCCTAGGATCTCAATACGGGATCTTGAATAGTCTTGCTACAGGAGGCGGCACAGTGCCCTATTGCCCCAGCAGACCGGGACACCCGACACCTATGATGGTGGCAGCAGCAGAAGCCGTAGCTGCTGATAGTGCGGGCCTTGGCAGCACAGACCCGGTTGGCGCATGGCTCAGCGACTACCAATTGTACAAGCATTTAGTGTCGGACAGCGAACTGGTGGACAGCAGCGCCATGCTCCAGGACTTTCTGACACTTGCCGCGAGCAGCCGTTACGGCTACCTGAACAATATCGAAAAGGACCTGACCCGGGCATATTATAATGCAGCCCAATGCAAGATCAACAATACCAGCCTGCAGGCAGCCACCGGTACTGCCTACGGCAGCACAGGGGCGGTAGTGTATGACGGTACAGAGGGAGACAGTATCGTGTTTACGAGCCTTAGCTTTTTTCAACTGTTCAAAAATTTTGCCCAGGACTCGTTGAGTGGTAGTGACAGCGCACAGATCACCTATATTGCCTATCTATGCCCCAATGTATATGGCCCGGCTGTCTACGAGGCAAGGTCTTTGTTCACTATGGTATGGGACCAGCCACAGGCCTGGGACGATGACATTAATTGCGGGTACTTTTATACTGATCGCGAGCTTATAAGATTTGGAACAGATGGCATAAAAAAAGAAGATAGGAATATTAACACGCTTCCACATAATACTAAGTGTGCATATTGCTTTTTGAATATCGAAGTGAGTCTAGGCAAATTTATTACATTAGGTATACAGATAAATAGCCAAAAAGGAAAGCGTATAGTACCGTTTGTTATTACTAAGGAGCCGGACCTGAATTTAACAATGGAGCAGCTAGTGATAGGGAAGGAGGAAATTATTTTTTCAGAACATTTTTTGGATGGAAACATATTGCATGATATTAAGGATTTATCAAACTACCTGTATAATACAATGAAGTTGCGTCTTAATTTTTTCAAAAATAAAGATGAAATACAGAATTATTACCGCTTTCTTTATGAAAAAAACATTACGCCGCTTAATCTTACTATTGAAAAAAATCTAAAAGCTTTTGCAAAAGTTATTCAATCGTTCTCTAAAGCAAAATCGCTTAACTTAAGCGGTAACCAAGCCTCAAAAAATTTAAAAGAATTTTTGTTTGAAGACTCTGATGACGACATCATTTTTAATTACAATAAAGAAAAATTTGAGCTCGAAAAAATACTAAAAGATTATCAAAGTCTGAATATGGGAATTAAATCTTGGAGTGAGAAGCAACAAAGGCTTCGTCGGCTTATAGATTTAAAAAATAGTCATTTAAGCCTTTTTAAAACCTTTAAAAGCGCAGAAATAAGGGAATCTTATCACTACTTGACACAACTTGCTCAAAATGAAGATTGTGGAAAACGTGAGCTAGAGATTCAACAAACCAAACTTAACAAACTCAGGAATATTCTTAATAAGCTGCCGCATTTGGAAGCGAGCGTCAGGAAAGAGTGCGATGAAGCAGACCGAAGAAAGCAACTGTTCGCCGACTACAAAATATTGGTTGATAAAATTGAAGAACTGAATGAGCAGATAACCGAGCTTTTAATGTTGGTCATTCCCAGGATTGAAGAGGACTGGAAAGGAGGTGTTGGGAAAGTAGACATTTCGATTAGAACCAATGCAGACATTAAGAAATCGATTTCTTTTGCAGAACCTTTTTTGAAGAAATACAAGACACTTAAGAGCGTTTTACAATCTCGAACAGACCAAATAGGTGTCGTGGAAGGGTTGCGATCCTCGCTCAGTGCCGAAAAATCGAAGAAGGAGACATTAGTGAGATTGCTGCAGAATGAAGGTGAAGAAAGTTTGTTACATTGGTATATTCACAATTTGCCCGATTTGGATACGGAGGCTTTGCAAGCAGCGTTGTATTTTGCGGCGGTCCCAATTATAGCAAGTAAAAGTCCTGAAAATCACTCGCGATACGTAAATCCTGAAGAGCTATTCAATGGGCTTCAGACAATCTCAATGAAGGACGGTATTTGGATTAAACTTGGTGCTATATTTGAATTTGTCAAAGTTAATACTGATGCATCACTTTTGGCAAATAAGGGAAATCTAAGTAACTCTGTTTTACTGCTTATTAATAAGTTGAAAACGGAGATAGAAAAAATGGAATCAAGGCTTCAAGCACTAAGAGCGATAACAGATGGCAATGGCTATGATGTAAGTCTGTTTGAGATGCCTTTTGATCCAGCACTTTCTGAAAATGGTAATATCAATCAACTTAAAACTGCTGTGGCATCTATACTACAAATTGAAGAGAAAGTTTCTTCAATGCAGGTAGAGAAGTATAAATATGATGAAGCACTAAAGGCGATTAAGTTGCAGTTTAGAATAGCGTATGATGAACCGGATGTTGTAAAGAGAGAGTTGGATCGAAATTGTAGAATATGGAACGGGCGAAAAGAGAAATTTTACGAAAAAAAGGGTGACATAAATACGCAAGTCAAAAGTTTGGATAAAGAAGCAGAACGAACCAGTAATGAATTAAATATCGTTATCAAGAATTTAACTGCACAGCAGAACCTATTTGATAGTTTAAATAAGGCATATTATGACACCTTTCAGGAAAATCTTACTGATTTCAGCACTTTGATAGCTAATGCAAGTGAATGTCATGTCGAAGCAAACAAGGCATTTGAAGCTTATAAATCAAATTACCTGGCCATTTCATATTCGTTTGAGGAAACTAGTAATGGCAAAAATCCAGCAGTCCAGATGGAAATAGATAATCAAACTTTTTCATTTAGGGTGTTGGAGGAAGCACTGCTTGGCGGAAAAGTTAAAGCTACTGATGATATCGCTACCATTTTACAAGAGGCAAATCAAGAGCGATCGAAAATTGCTGATGGAATTAGAGACAGCATGATAAAAATATTTGGTAAAACATCGGAACGGTACCAAAGATACAAGACCCAGATTCAGAGAATCAACACCTTTTTTATTGACAGAAAAATAAGTGGAAAATTTTATTTTAAATTAGACTTTAAGGATAATCCGGATATAAGCATCAGTTATGTAGAAGAAATAGCCTATCAGATAAGGACGTCCGCAACTAATGGCGAGCTACAGTTTGGACAACCAATAACAGAATTTATAGAAGACTTTTTCAGAAGCAAAGCCAGGATAAAGGAGGATATACCAATCGAAAAGTTACTGGCCCCTAGAACCTATTTCGAATTATCAGCCAAGCTGACAGATAAGTTTGGAGATGAAGTGCCAGGAAGTACAGGAGAAACCTATTCTGCCATTGCGCTGCTTGGAATTGCCAGATTATCAGCAGTGCAAAAAGAAGAAAGGAAGGGCTTGAGATTTATCATATTAGAGGAGTTAGGAAGTTTGGACACTACTAACTTTAATACCTTTCCTGCGATTGCGGAGGAATTTAAATACCAGATTATTACAATGGCACCTCATACCTTCAATATTGGCCTGTCTGAGGAGTGGTATGCTCATCATTTGATTAAAGGTAATGGAGACGAGAAGATAAATTATCACCCGTCTGCTTCCTATTTCAAGACGAAGGAGTATAATGAAGACTTGAATACCTACCTTAATAAAATTTCTGAATGAATTGGATAGAGTTGAAAGCGCTAAATATTTTAGCAACGAGTGGTAAAGTAAAGCTAAACGAAACTCTGGCAAAGAGTGGTGAGATGAACTATCTAATTAATTCTTTGGGTGTTCTTGACAAAACACATGCTGAAATAATTGCTCTTCATAAATTCGATGAGATATATCGAAATGACTATTCAGAGCGATACGAGAAGTGTCTTGCTTTTTTAGTTAAGCAAAGATTACTTAAACCACAAATCAGATTTGAAGAAAATGACATGAAGATCTTAATGAATATTCAGTCTTGGAAGGAGGAAGGCGTGTTAGATGATTTGCGAAGACAGATTATCGAATCAAACGAATCTCTTCGTGGAGTTTCGTTAATGTTCTTCAAAACCGAAAAATATCTCGATGGTCGAACTGCTCTCATATCGGCATTGAAGACAATATTGGAGGTGACCAATTTCTCCAATGAAAAGGACCAACAATATATTTACAAACTGGAGTGCCATGATCCAAAGGCAATTGTACTATGCGAAAATTTGGATTTTCTTACTAAACCTAGCAAACCACGTCAATATCATGTTGAGCTTTGGTATGCGGGTGGAAAAAATGTACCTAAATTAGAGTTCGCAAATGCTCGTGGATTGCCCATCTACTATTTATGCGATTGGGACTACGATGGCCTTTTTATTATTTATCCTTTGGTGAAAAATAATATTCCCTCGATTCGCCTTCTGACTCCTGACGGACCGCCGAGAAATATTGAAGAAACTGAACATAATAGCAAATGGAGAAATGAACCTTCTTTCGTCGATGCGACACTCTTCGATTCTTCACAGCAAACTTTAATAAAACAACTTTCTGAGAACAACCAATGGATCATTGAAGAGTCAAATGACTTATTCAGCATTCTTCATAACCAAAAAATTATTTTCGAGTAAATATCCTTTAGCCGGACGAATTTCCAAACTATATTACTGTTCAGAAACAAAAATAAAGGTGAGTAATCGGCTTTACAGAATTTGGCAGTTGAATATTCTCGAGAGCTAATTCTGTTCGAGGAGTCAGTGGAGGTTCGACCCTGTACTAGACTATTACGTTTGGATGAAGTTAATATGAAATCGTTATAAATTTTGTCGACTTAAAAGTGTCTGACCTCCTGCAACTCAATACAGTAAAGCTTTTCGGAAAATATTTTTGCCATAGATTAGGCCCGAACCTAGCCCGTCCAGCACGACTTCTGAGCCTATGAAAGCATTTTGCGTAGGACGCGCGGCGAGAAAAGTGTCTTTCCATCCTTACTTACGTTCAGGGTAAATTCAATACCACAATAAATACAGTAACAGGTCTTGCCGTAATTCAATTGCCAAAATGCAATCTCGCCTGGGTAGTCAGCAGATGTGGCTCCAAATGAATTAGCTCATTTTTACTAGAACGGTTAATTTCAAAGAGTGAGAACTCTAACTTTATAACCGGAAATATCAGGACTGGATAAAAGCCTGCTCTAACTAAGGGCGTTAACAGGTACCTCAAACACGAAAGTGATCCAACTTCCAGTCACTGCCCTAGGGGAAGGGAAGTAAAAGTATGGGAATGAAAACGCTATCTGTTAATAAGCGTTAGATACTTTTAAGGTCAGGATAGGTCAGAGATGTGCAAAATGACATCAGGAATTTAAAAGATATAGTCGTATTTGAACACAAAGTCTGTAAATAAAAAACAACACAAATGAGCAACAGCAACGATCCAAACAAAAAGAAAAGTCAATTCCAAGTGGTATTTTATTATGAAAAGGGACCTGAATTTTATTTTTCTGACAATTTCAAACGGCGAGATACTTCCTTCAGACAAGGGGCTAAGAAATATTTTCTTGATTTCGAGTGGGCAATAGATTATTTATATAAGAGCATTGGGTACCGACTTGTCACCGGAAAACAAAAGGAAAGTTCAATCAATTAGGGATGAATATGAAAGGCGCAAAACACTTGAGATGTGGTAATAATGTTTTTCACGGATATCAATGATACTTGCTCTTAAAGTGCTCACGCTTTCGGCTTTGAAAAACCATTAAAAATTCTTTGTCCATACATATATGAAGATCGTCCGATTTTATTTCACGCTTGACCAGACTTTTCGCAAAGGCCTGGATCATAGTGTCTGTAAAGTAGAGCGAAGCGAGGGCAAGAATATTTCGGCATTTTACAATCCAAATCCTACCAGCATTTATTTATCCTGGAACATTGGCGGGAAATATTTCAAGGCGCCAATTCATCAAACTATTTTGGCGGCGGAATTTGATCCCAAATCAAAACTCCCAACAAGGAAGCATTGTAACTATTTTGAATTAAGTATGCTTATGAAAACCATTTTATCAAAGATCGAGAAGGAGTACATGCATATGCGCACAAACGAATTAGCGATTACACCTGAAACGGTAAAGGAAATGGTAAGAACTATGATCAATGGCAATCATAGTATTCCGGAGAAGGGTTTGTTCTGGGGAGCATTTGACGAATTCTTAATTGAGAAAGAAGCTCTGTCCAAGCTTGCTACAGTAGTCAAGTATAAAAGTTTTCGCAAAACCCTACAGGGATTTGAAAAAGCAAAGAGATACAGTCTGAATTTTGAATCAATAAACATGAAATTTTACACAGACTTCTTGATTTATAGTTTTGGGCTTGGCAGACTGAACAATACAATTAGCAAGGATATTATTCAATTAAAAAGTTATATGAACTGGTCGCTCGATAGACGCTATCATCGTTCAATAGACTTTAAACGGTTTAAAGCAGCATGCGAAACATCCGATCCCATATTTCTCACTATGGAGGAACTTGAACTGATAGAGCAGTATTATGCCAACGCAAACGCCAGCCAGGCACTTTCAAAAGATATCTTCTTGTTCCTCACATACACCGGTCAACGAATATCTGATCTAATAGAGTTAAAATGTAACCATATTAAGGGATCACAAGACGACGATATGGAATGGGAACTATATCAGCAAAAAGGAAACAAAAAGCATGCTGTCCATATTTACCTTATAGACAAAGCCCGGAAAATAATTGAAAAATACATGGACGGTAAAGGCGACTATGATCATGTATTCCCCCGGCAATCGCCGGTTATTACGAACAGGAATCTTAAGAAGATAGGCGAAGGTGCAGGACTAATAACGCCTACAACGAAGGTTAACTATAGTGGCAAGACGCGGAAAGAAATTACTTTGCCTAAATTTCACTTTCTTTCAACGCATACTGGCCGTCGAACATTCATAACTATGCTTTGTGGTAAAGGCGTCCCAGACTGTGAAATACAAGCAACATCTGGTCACAAATCCAGCAAAGAATTGCGACCTTATCGTGGTGTTCTTAGCCAAAATGTCAAAGCCGGATTGATAAGGGCATTTGAAGAAGGAAATAGGGTGATTGGTAATATGCTTTAGTGGGCTCTTGAAGTCAACAATAGGTCAAGCAAGGGCTATTCAAATCAGAGTTTGCCTCGGTATTCCGTTAATACGAACAACGTATTCTCAAGTGCTCAAAATAGATAGATGTCATCCGTACTCCGTTAATACAAAACCATGTCAAAGGAGCCGGATTGTGTATACCTAAATATACTGATCTAAGCTTCCGCAGATACTATACATATTACCGTTGTACAATGTTTCATTCACTCTCTGCGATGACAAAATAATACACCGTCTGTATTCAACCAATACTAGCTAATCTGAATACATCCTGTTGTACGACGGCAACTATAACCAATAAATATTCGTATAAAATGGGACTATCTGCCCGCATACACCTTTCCATTGTTTTGGAACAGCTTTAAAAATTACAACTCGTTATTTTAACCCGATGTGCGATAAATAGTACCAATACAAACTGAATAGGAGTAATAAATACATCAATAGAAAACTTAGGCTATTCCTTCGCAAGTTTGTCCGTTTTTAATAATAAACCATTTTGCGCAAATACCTGAATTATATATATACCATTTGATAGTGACGAAATGTCTATGTTATTAGCCTCCTGTTTATAAATTAAAACTCTACCTTCCATGCTCAAAATACTGACACTTACTATCTCAGATGTTTCGATATATAGAATGGAACTGGCTGGATTAGGGTAAATATTAATGCCATTTTTTCCAACTACATTTCCAATTGAGGTTGTTAATTCAATGCAGGCAGTAGCCGTGTCAGGTATGGCGCACCATGCATTACTATGTATCACAACACATAGAGGCAATGAATAGTCCAAAGATGTGATGTAGGAACTATCCGTCGCTCCTGGTACCGGAGAACCGAGAAAATACCATTGGTAGGTAGTTAAAGTCCCTCCATTGGTAACATTGGCAATAAATGTATCGGCATATCCTGGTAAAATGGTGGCAGGAACAGAGCTGAGGTTAACCGACGGTGTAACAGTTTGATGTATCACAACATTGGTTGTATCTGCAGAAGAGTAACAGCCATTATATACTGCCCAGGCAATATATTTTCCTGAATCAAAAGCCTGTACGTTCATAATAACAGGATCCTGTAAGGTATCAGTAAAAAGGTTAGGACCTTGCCAATAATAATGTATGCTGTTTGTAGTATCTGTAGCCTGTAATTTTAAAGTATCCCCAGAACATAGAGGGCTATTATTGGAAGCCAGAGGCTTTGCAGGAGTTGGAAAAACAGCAATATTTACGGTGTCGTACAAATTGCATCCATTTAAAGTGGCAGTTAAAAAATAATTCCCTGAATCTGCAAATGTAATATTGAATACAGTTACATTTTGGGCAGTACTGCTGAAATTATTGGGGCCGGACCAACTATAATTAACTCCGCTTGAAGTGCTATGTGCAGAAATATTTAATGCACTGCCAATACATGCAGAACTGCTTGTAATGGATAAATTGGCGGGTCTGGCGTTTACAACCATCGATACTGAAGATGAATTTGCACATCCATTGCCGTTAGTGACTTTTACCATATAGGTACCGCTAAGAGAGACCGAAGCGTTTGCAATGTTTTGATCCTGAGTGGAAGAATTGAAACTATTAGGGCCCGTCCATGCGTAGCTGACGGAAGAGCTAGTACAAGTTGCATTTAATAACAAGGTATCTCCTGCACAAATTGGGCTATTGCTACTGGCCGTGGGAATAGCAGGCAAAGCATTTACCGCAACTAGTAAAGTATCCGAAACACTGCAATTATTTAATGCTCCAGTAATAATATATTTCCCGGAATCTGCTTGTGATATATTCGCTAAGACTACGTTGGGGGTTGAATAGATAATATTATTAGGGCTATGCCATTGATATGCGATCGCATTTGTACTACTATTTGCTATCAGGTGCAGGGTATCCCCAACACATAAAGGGGTGTTGGTATTTGCCACAAATGAGGGATTGTTATAAACTACTATTGTTTTAGAAGAACTATAACTGCATGAACCCGTGTCAGAAACTATAACCGTATAAGTGCCACTTGATAGAGAGTTGAGAGTGTCAACAATAGGACTTTGCGAATTTGCGTAAAAAAAATTTGGTCCAGACCATGCATATGTCGCGGTATTTGATACCCCTGTATCATTCGTAAATAAATGAAGTGTGTCATGGGAACAAAGAGTGTCTTGATTTGACCCTATCTCAACCGAACCGTGACAATGATTGACGATATAAAAGCTAAAACCAAAGCCTGATGCAATTACAGATTCTAAAACTTTTACGTTATAAATACTATAGTTTGGTTGTGCTTCAAATTCCACAGCGTTACTAGTGTAGGGTATTCCAACTATATTTCCATTCATTATTATTGCACTCATTGGTGGACTAAGACATGTATTTGCAGGATAAGATAAATTTGAGCTAGCTACAGTATAATGGATCCCATTAAAAAGGAGTTTTACAGTGTCATCATCATTTATATAATCCATTGAGATCTTTATAGCGTCAACAGGCTGAGAAAAGCTGAAGATAAAATAACCACCTCCAATAAAGTAAGGTCCAAATCCGCAATTGCTTCCATAGGTAGCTGTTGTTGAATGAGTAACAGTTATTGTATTATTTCCTATTATTTGTGAACCATTAGTAGTTGTAATTTGATAAAAGGTCTGTGCAATTCCTGAATGAGCCAAGGATATAATGACTATGGAAATGATAAGTATTCTAGTGAATAGTATAAAAAATGTTCTGGGCACTATAAATCAAAATATTTAGATAAAGGTAATGATAATATGGAATTGGCAATAATTGCACAATGATGAATGCAAATAATATCTATATCTGTACCGCAGATTTCACATCCCCCAGATGAAAACATATTTTCATCAACCCAAACGCACTTTCGTCGGATGGGGCTTTCGTTACTTCTTGTTTTTTTACTTTAGCGTCAATTAGTTTTTATTGACTATTAATTGATAAGATATTTTTATAATACTGAATTAATAAAGAATTGTTAAAAAAAGATTTTTTTTTTAACAATCAATTTATATGTTTGACATGAAATCACTTATAGCCATTTGAAAAGAAGACATGAGAACAGTCATAAGTATAACCTCCCTCCTTTACTCTTTTTTACTAATAAACCCTTTCGAAGCGAAAGGTCAGGAAGAGAATACGATTGCTGCTGCACAAGGCAAACACTATCTTGACCTGAGAATCAGATCTATTGATAAATATAATTCCCGTGTTAAGCATCAGCAAGAAAAGATGCTAAAAAAGCTTGTGAAAAAAGAAAAGCGATATGCGGATAAATTAAAGAATACAGATTCATTAGCTTATGCTAAATATCGGCAAAAACGACCTACCTATGACTCGATAAATAAATTAGTAAACGCAGATAGTACAACTATCGCTACAAAAAGCTCTAAAAGAAATAAATTAATTGATAGCTTAAAGGGGATTGAGTCTTTTGTTGAAAAAAAATCAGATAAACAAAATTTAAGCTCGGCGGAAGAACAAAAATATACGACGAAACTAAACCAGGAAAAAAGTAAGTTAAACTTTCATACTTATCTAACTGAATTAATTGTAAAACATACTAATGACCTTAAAAACATATCAAATCAAGCTGGAGTACCCGGTTTCAAAGATATTGACAAGCAAGTGTTTTACGGTAAAGCAAAAATTAACGTTTATAAAGATATTGAAGAAGAACCTACCAAAGCCGAGGATAAAGCCTTGGAATATATGGAAGGAACAGAAGGATTTAGCAGTTCTATGAATAATGCAGCCAATTCTGAAGGGGGGAAAAGCATGCAATCTTTTACAGGGAATGAAGGTAACACGGCGATATCGGAACTGGAAAAAAATGGTTTTCAAACCAAACAAAAATTACAAAATAGTTTGATGGGCAAATTTGGCAAAAACCTAGGACCGCTTACAAGTAACATAGGCAAGCAGATCACTGAATATCAGAACAAGGAAAAAGATATAAAAAATGACCTTGATCTTGCTAAACAAACCAAAAGGTCTGTGGCACATTTGGGCAATACAGATAAGCCTTCTTTTAAGGTAAATCCAATGCGTGAATTACCCTTTTGGAAAAGGATCCAGAAACAATATAACTGGCAAGTAACTAGAGCTGTTATTGGTGGTCAGCCAGCATTGTTGGAAGGATCAGTTATGGCTGGTTTTAAACACACTCCTAAACTTACTTACGGAGTTGGCATTGCCAGTTCCGTGGGGCTAGGCCAAAACTGGAACAGCATCCATTTTTCATTTCAGGGTATTGGGTATAGGGCATATACCACCTGGGAATGGCAATATGGAATCGGCACATATGTTGGATATGAAAGAATGTATAAACAAGCTGCGTTTGTCAATACTAAAGAGAACACTTTGACTACAAACGAAACACAACATAATAGCAACTCCTATTCCGAAAGTGCGTTAATAGGGCTTACGAAGAAATATAACATAAACTGTAAATGGAGTGGGCAATTGCAAGTACTCTATGATATTTGGTGGCAACAAAAGGGACTTAACAGTCCAATTATCTTTCGATTTGCGACAATGAAAAAATAATATTGATATGATAAATTTTAAGAAAATACCAATTTTTATTTGGGTCATAGGGGTGCCGTTTATTTGCGGGGCGCAAAACAATTTCCCTACTGATGTTAATGCTGAATCCTCACCGTATATCAGCAATGATTTGGGTAACGTGAATTACAACTTGTCAACTGAGTTAAATCAAGATTTTTTTACCGGCACTGCCAACATTAACATACCATTTTATAAATATAATTTAGATGGTATAGATCTTACTGTTGGTATGAATTATAACACTACTGGCATTAAAGTAGACAGAATACCGTCATGTATTGGGTTAGGGTGGGAGTTTTATTACGGTGGTTCAATTACCAGGCAAGTCAGGGGATTTGAAGATGATACTTATATAGATAACGTAAACTCAGAATCTACCAATTGGTTTTTTGATGTAACTGGTCCCAACTCAGCGACATTATCTAGTCAAGGTACTGGCAATGTAATGCCACTTCACTGGCGGGGCTATTGGAATACCCAATACCAAACTACTACAACAAGTGATATGGCAGTTGATGAAGAGCCGGATATTTTTTATGCCTCATTTGGTGGTAGAAATATTAAATTCATTATAGGGCGGGATGGCACTGTCCTGACAATTCCTGAAATGCCAGGTTTGCAAATTTCAAAAACATCAACAAACCCGATCAATTTCACTATTACTGACGAGCAAGGAAACCAATTTACTTTTCAGCCGGGAAGTTACATTATATACCAAAACACATCAGAATATTGGCGTAGTCTCTGGACACAATGGGGAGCCAATACTTGCACTTTATATTTGACAGGGCAGGGATTTTTGAACGTTTATGGCAGTTGGATATTGACTTCCCCTTTTACCCAAATAGAGTCATGGGTGCTTACTAAAGTACAGACATATGAGGGTAAAATAGTAAATTATAATTATAATGATAAAGCGGATCTTGACTGGCGTCCATACCGGTCAAGTACGCTTTGGGAATTAGTAGGTGGTGGTGATTTTTCAGAATACAGAAGACCTGATTTTTTAAAACACAAGGCCAGATTATATTCAATTTCATTTCCCAATGGCGTCACTCTTAATTTTACTTATCAAGCTAATAATCCAGTTGGCACACCTAACACTTCTACAAACTTTAACAATTGCACTCCCTCTTTGGCGAGCAATTCTTTTTACAATGCTAAGGATAACAACTTCAATGTTCATCTATCTGAAATTGATATAAAGGAAACTCAAAGTGGGGCGAAGTATTCTTACATTTTTAACCAAGCATATTTTGGTTCTCCGCCAGTAAATACAGGGATCATTTCCTCGAACTATCCTCCTGCTCTTGAAATACCTCTGTCCACACCTACACCTTTGTCTGGAGCGACAAGACTT
>Ga0206910_1015_pt2 | contig 40081 bp, 34 predicted proteins | sample Alteio_BWOrgHeat_77_FD_152949 | JGI IMG/M metagenome (GOLD analysis project Ga0206910, IMG submission 152949) | Enriched cells from forest soil in Barre Woods Harvard Forest LTER site, Petersham, Massachusetts, United States -... | ecosystem: Environmental > Terrestrial > Soil > Temperate forest >... | reverse complement strand
AAAGCGCTGTTCGATTTTTGCTCCTTCAAGATGCATTTGTGATGTCCACAGTATTTGTCAAGAAAGAAGCGATAAAGAAGGTAGGCAATTTCGTTGAGGATATCAAGATACAGTACTGCGAAGATTGGCACATTTGGCTCAAACTTGCGCTTGAGAATTTTTCATTCTATTCTGATGCACGGGTGGTGTCGTACTATAGGATACATGAAGAGTCAGCTACAACGACCGAAAAAGGAGCGAAGATCAAATTCTTTTATGCCCTGTTGGATTTGCACCATCGGTATCCTATTCATAATCTGCTAAAGGACGAAGTGGCAAAGCGGGCTTACAATTTAGTTTATCATAGTGATGCGCTGAATGAAGACTTGATTGAAAGCATTATGTGTTTTATAAAAAAGAGGGGTCACCAAAATATTTTTTATTTGGTTTACAAACCTATTTATAGATTGAGCCTTCCTTTTTTTAGGAAAGTTTATTTGTACCTAAACGAAGAAAGCAACACTTAAGTCCTATAAATGGCCATTCTCTAAATGGGCTTTTTTGAAAAAATTGCATCAATTACTTTTGAAAAAATGTAAAAGCAATACTCTGGAAATTTTAATTAGTGATGTGATGTCTGCTAATGTTTAAAGTCTAAATGAACGTAAAAATTGAAATTTCAGGTTGACGGTAGCTTTCTATGGATTTTCAAAATAAATTTATACATGTCGCTATCGCCTTTGATCGGAACTACCTGCTCCCATTTTACGCATTGGCTTCCTCCATTTTTCATAATAATAAAGGCACATTATTTAATTTCCATTGTATTGTCCGGGGTATTTCTGAAATGGAAAAACAAGAAATCAATGACTATTTAAAAAGAAATAATAGTTCTATCAATTTCTACGAAATTGATGAACAACTGATCTCAGGGTTTATTACGATAAATCACTGGAATACCACAGTGTATTATAAAATATTTTTCCCTCTACTCGTGGGAGAAGCAATTGAAAGGATATTGTACTTGGATACGGATACCCTTGTGGTTAATTCTTTAGTAGAATTGTATGATATGGATTTGCGATCTTATCCCGTGGCTGCTGTTAAAGACACCCACGTTGGCAAGGAAGTTTATTCAGAATTGCATGAAAGAGAAGATTACTTTAATTCGGGGGTAATGCTAATCGATATTAAAAAGTGGAACTTATTAAATGTATCCCAAGAGGCTCTTAAGTTTTTGACTAACCATCCTGAGAAAATCACGTACGTTGATCAGGATGCGTTAAACGTAGTGTTGGAGAATAAATGTATATTGATATCCTCAAATTATAACTTTACCTACACACACGTCTCAACCATCGGTTCAGGAAAGGAGCTAAAGCAGATCTTAAGCACCCTGGTCATCATTCACTTCACAATGAACAGACCATGGCACTTCTTATGCAAGAATAGATTTCGGGGGCTGTACAAATTTTACCTCCGTAAGAGTCCTATGAGAGGGTCAGCAGCGATTACGGATTTTTCTTTTCCAAAAATTCCATCCTACCTTAAAATGCGTATGGGTGAATTGTACTCGGATCTGCCCTTAGCGGTTAAAAAAAAAATTAGGTCTATGCGAAGAATTTTTAATTTATTGAAAGTGATCACAATCAGCGAGTTATTGCAGATTGCTACCCATCATCTTTTTACAAAAAAATTAGCTACCAATAATCCGTTGTTGCACAGGTTAGTTGTCTTTGCCATTGCTTGTACCGACAATCACATTAGTTTATCGAAGCACTCCAAAGAGCTTCTGTTGTTGCGTTGGCAAAACAAGGATACCAGGATTCAATTTTATGTGAGAAAATACAGCCGTGACCTTTTGGTTTTCATGCAGTTTTTTACGGAAAAAGAGTATTTCATTGAATACATCAAACCGTTAAAGATTAAATTCACAGAAGAATTTATATTTATTATTGACTCGGGAGCAAACATCGGGTGCTCCGCGATATACTTTCATTTGCTTTTTCCTAATGCTAAAATTGTTTGTATTGAACCGGAGGAGTCAAATTTCAAACTATTGAAAAAGAATATACAAATAAATAATGCGCTTGCTGAGATAATCCCGTTACAAATGGCGGTTTGGAATGAAGTTACGGAATTAGAATTGATGCAAAGAGACTGGTCTCACGATGCATTTCACGTCATGAAGAAACCCATTCCCGATCAAGTTATTTCAAAGATCGGAACAACAACATTTCCGCAATTGATGCAAGAGTTTGGATACGGTCAAATTGATTTGCTTAAAATTGATATCGAAGGTGCCGAACAAACTATTTTTAAAGATGATGCTCACTGGCAATTATTCATTCCAAAGACAAAGCGTTTGATTATTGAAGTTCACGATGAATTTATCAGTGCGCAGAAGCTTTGCGACTTATTAGAAAACGCTCATTTTGAGTGTAAAAACGTGACGCTTTCCAAGCAACCTGATGTTGTAATTGCCTATAAAAAATCTTTGAAAAGTGAGCTCTAGGGAAAAGCGATTTTCAGGATGAACGGATTCAGTATCTGATCAATATGTTTCAATGCTTCGAAACAAATTAATTTTGTTGATGCCGCTATGGCTACAGGAGCGATGCTTCATTGATCATTTTAAGGCACTTGATTTTGAATTAAAGCCAATCTTTATGTTTTGATAATATTAAGTGATGAATATGATCGACATTTGGCACAATCTTGATAAATCAAAACTTGACCTTACCCCATTTGGGCATTGGGCAGGTATTGGATTGGCGGATTGGTGCGAATAAAAGTTAGGAGTTCATGGTGCTTGTTGTTCAATCGTTTGGCAAGGAAACTGAGTATAGGAGGGCAATCCTAACCATCCAAAGTTATTATGTGCATTGCATCCCGCGAGAAGCTGGCCAAACATACTTGTTCACTGACGACCCATCCTATTTCCAGAAATTCCTGATCGAGCGACCCATTCGGTTTTTTTATATCAGTCCCGAAAAAATTAAGAATATGAGAGGCGATATAGATTTCCTTCACCGAATGAAGATTGCAATAATTGAGGAGTCCTTCCTTGCCAGTAACGAGAACTTGCTGTATGCTGATTCCGACACATTTTTTACCTCCGACCCCTCTCCTTTAATGAATGAGGTAAACGAACATGTTTCCTTTATGCATTTGTGCGAATATAGGTTCGACTCTTTGCTCAAGATCGGATTGCCCGCCGGTGCACCTTTCCATGCTTTTGTCAAATGTATTTTAGAGAATAAGTTCTTGATGCCTGATGGATCAGCGCTAAAGGTTATGCTTGATCAGTATTCATGGAACGCTGGCGTTATGATGCTTGATCGAGCCATTTTAAAACTTTTGCCGGAGGTATATGCCCTCACTGATTATTTCTTAAAGCCGACACAAAATCACGCGAGCGAACAGTATGCTTTTTCAGTGATTCTTCAGAACAGTACAGACGTTCGATCTTGTGATAAAGTAATTTATCATTATTGGTACAGGGTTAAAAAGGAAATCATGGATCAATTTCTAAGTGAAGAAATAACTTTAAAGTGGAGTGAACTGACGGAAGAGAAAAAGGAAACCATGATCAAAGAATGGACGAAAGTACTGCCATCACATATTGACAATCACATCTTAATGCTTCGAGACAACGCCATTCAATCATTTCACGAGAATAAATTTAAGGAGGGCTATTGGTTTGCAGCGAAGGCAATTGCTAAAAAACCTTTTTCGTTGACTTTTGCTATGGACGTGCTATTTCACACGAAACGATGGATAAGAAAAAGAATTCATTAAAGGTATTGGTCAAAAAAATGATTTCGTCTCCAGTAAGGAACAACCGATCTTGGATTTTGATCTGGCCATTCGCCAAACTTGGTTTGTTTCTTTGGAATTCGCGAAACAAATTTATTGCCCTTGGGAAATTTAATCGCCGAAGAGAAGCGGACGATAATTTATTAAACGAGCTATGCCCTGAACGAAAAGTTCTTGACGGCCCCTTCAAGGGACTACGCTACCCTTCACTTTCTTCCATCGGCAGCACGCTTCTTCCTAAGTTGATTGGTTCATATGAAAAGGAGATTCATCATATTATTGAGTCATTATTTAGCATCAAGTACTCGGAAATAATGAATATCGGCTGCGGCGAGGGGTACTATGCTGTTGGCCTCAGTCTCAAATTCCCAACAGCAAGGGTGTTTGCTTTTGATACTAATGTAGATGCTCGAAGATTATGTCATGAAATGGCTTTGATAAACGGGGTAGCCGACAAAATTATCGTGGGTTCGATATGCACACCGTTGTTTCTCAAGGATTTTAATTTTACGTATCGAGGATTGATTGTTTGTGATTGTGAAGGATGCGAGGGGAGATTATTTGATAAAAATAATTTGCCAAGTTTGACACATTGTGATTTTCTGATTGAGACCCATGACTTTATTGATATTGAAATTTCTGATCGTCTTAAGGAATTATTTTCTCAAACACATTTTATTGAATCGGTGTATAGCGTAGATGATATTTGGAAAGCGAAGACTTATTGGTATTCACAAACATCAAATTTTGACTTAAAAACGAAAATGGAAATTTTTAGGGAGGGACGCCCGACTTCAATGGAATGGATTTTTTTGAAATCAAAAAAATGGATGCCAAATGAATAACAAGGTCATTAAAGTTGGTTTTTGTATTGCCTATGATTGGAAGCTTTTATACTACTCCTTACCCTTAATTTACGATCAGGCTGATGTAATATGTCTTTCTTTGGATAGCCATAGAATTTCGTGGGGTGGTGAAAAGTTTCAATTTGATGAGAAGGAATTTAAGACCTTCGTGACCGGGATAGATTTAAACCAGAAAATTCGAGTGTTGGAGGACAGCTTTTATTTGCCCGAACTTTCTCCCATGCAAAATGAGGTAAGGCAAAGAAACAAAATGGCAGAATTTATGGGTGACGAGGGCTGGCACATACAATTGGATTGCGATGAATACTTTGTAGAATTCAAATCATTTGTTGCCTTTTTAAAAGGGAACCAAACCCAATCCGGAAGCACTAATATTTGCTGCATCTGGATAACACTATTTAAAAAATTATCAAATGGATTCTTACTGATCAATCCTCAGAGGAAAGCCAGCCTTGAAACTGTAACCGTGGCTTCTCGTAAACCACAATATCGGTATGGAAGGAAGAACGGTAATTTTAACTTTTACACAAATTACAGGATACTTCATCAATCTTGGGCCAGGAGTGAAGAAGATATAAAACAAAAAATAAGTAGTTGGGGACATAAGAATGATTTCAATGGGGATCAGTTTATTGATTTTTGGAAATCGGTTGATGAGGCCAACTATAAAACGGCAAAGAACTTCCACCCGATTGATCCCCCCCAGTGGCCTTCCCTGTCCTTTGTACCAGCCACTACGGTGAGCGACCTCATTAGCAAGTTGTCAATCGTAGACATTAAAAAAATTTCAACCTGGGATTTATACCTTAAAAACTCAAAACTGGTTTCCAGGTTCAGACAGGAATTAAAGAAAAGGAATCTTTTATTTTGAATTAATATATCCTCGCTTGAGTATCGATGTTTCGATCGTGATCATTAACTATAATACCTTTCAACTTGCCTGCAGTTGTATTAAAAGTGTATTGGAGAAAACACGTGGTATAAGGCCGGAAATAATTCTTATCGACAATGGATCAAGTGAAAGAGATCCAGAGGACTTTAAAAAACTGTTCCCTGAAATTATTTTAATTAAAAGCCCTGGTAATGTTGGCTTTGCCAGAGGCAATAATCTTGGCATTCAGCGAGCCAGGGGAAAATACGTTCTGCTGCTGAATAGCGACACCGTTTTAAAAAATAATGCGGTTACTATCTGCAAAAATTTTCTCGAGGATAACTCGAACGTGGCCGTAGCTGCTTCGCGGTTAGAATATCCGGATGGATGTATTCAGCACAGTTGCCAACGATTTCCATCTGTACCGGCGCTGCTTTTTGAATTATTTCGATTACAAAAGCTTTTTCCGCTGATTAAAAAAAAATTATTCGGCCCTTTCTTCGATTACCGATCAGTGGCTTACCCCGATTGGGTGTGGGGTACTTTTTTCATGTTCAGGAAGGACTTGCTCGATAAATTACCCGGCCAAAAACTGTCGGATGACTTTTTTATGTATGTCGAGGATATGCAATGGTGTAGGGAGTTTAAGCGAATAGGATACAAAACTGTATTTTTGCCAAGTGCCCATGTAGTACACTTCATGGGCGGGAGTGGAGGACAAAAAAGTGTTTTGATGAGACAAAACCTTGACGCATTTATGATTTCCTATTACCCGCGCTGGCAAAGGCTACTGATACGGCTACTTAACTTTTTTCTGACAGGCCGGTATGGACATTGAGGTAAGCGTTATTGTTCCAACATACAATGGGGCGGACAAAATTGCTAACCTTCTGAAGGCTTTGAATTGGCAGGCTTTTCAAGACTTTGAGTTAATTGTTGTTGTGGATGGCTCAACAGACAATACCTTCGAAATGGTTCAGTCATTTGATGTGAAATTCAAAAAAAAAATCGTTGTTCAACCGAATCAAGGACGCTCAGTTGCCAAAAACAATGGGGCGAAAGTAGCGTGTGGGCATATATTCATTTTTTATGATGATGACATGGAGCCAGCTAACGATTCTGTTAGCAGGCACGTCGGATTTCATGCCAAGAATTTGGGATTATTGACTGGCAACCAAATTGAAATGCGATCAAAACATAAAACAGACATTCAAAATTACAAGGCTCTCCTTTCTGCGAAATGGACAGAGAAATATCACAATGGAATGAATGAACTTGATTGTTCTAATTTATTTTTTACGGCAGCCAATTGTTCTTTTAAAAGAACTGATTTTTTAGCGTTAAAAGGATTCGATCAACGACTAACCGATGCCGAAGACTATGATATCGCTTATCGCGCATTGGAGGCTGGGGTTCCAGTAATTTTTGACAAGGGTAATAACGCAATACACGTCGAAGTAATAACCTGTCGATCCTATATTGCAAGACTAAGATCATACCATTTAGCACATCAAAAGTTAAAAAAGTATTACCCGCAAAGATTGGGTTATGGACTTGCTTCACCACCTAAGTTATTGATACGATTTGTTTACCGGTTTTTTGCTCAGGTTCTTTTTGTTCGTTGGATTGATCAGGAAAAATTAAAACTCCTTCCCCGGAAATTAAGATATAAATTTTATGACATCGTGATCCACGCTTTTGCCAATATATTTCCCGGCATTCCGATATGAACAAGCGTAAGGTTATTTATGTCCTATCTGACGTTGACAAGGCTCTCTCATTTGAATGGACGGCTGCTGGCCTTCGGGAAAGATTTGATCTTTGCTTCATCCTCATCGGTAAGGAGAAATCGGGAATGTCTGGTTTTCTGACAGATCATTTCATTAAGTACCATGAAATCAGTGACGAGAAGTACAGGTCGTCGGCAAGCAAGTGGTTGAGGTTATGCCTGATTTTGATAAAGGAGAGACCAAACACAGTTCACACCCATTTGTGGAAAGCAAATTTGCTAGGTCTTTCAACCGCCTGGCTGCTGGGCGTGAAGCAACGGATTTATACGCGGCATCATGCCATGGTTCACTACGATGAATATCCGCGCGGATTAAAGTGGGACAGACTTTGCAACCGAATGGCTACCCACGTCATTGCGATCTCGAAAAATGTAAAAGAAATTTTGATTAATAAAGATGGAGCCAATCCGGCGAAAGTCTACTTGATTCACCATGGTTTCGATTTATCTTATTTTCAAGGTGAACACACTATTGCTATAAAAGCTTTACGAGAGAAGTATCAACTGAACACGAAGTGTTATCCGGTAGTTGGAGTTATCGCAAGATATGAAAAGTGGAAAGGGGTTCAATGTATTTTGCCCGCATTCAAGGAATTGAAGGAAAAACACCCTCAAGCCCACCTCGTCTTGGTTAATGCACAGGGGAATTATTCCAGAAAGATAAAGGGAATGTTGGGTGAACTGAGGAATGATTCTTTCACTGAAATCCTGTTTGAATCTAACCTTGCGCCCCTGTATCAATTGTTTGATATTTTTGTTCATGTTCCTATTGATTCTGAAAGCGAAGCTTTTGGACAAATCTATGTGGAGGCATTGGCGAGCGGAGTTCCTTCCATTTTTACGTTATCGGGAGTGGCTCCGGAATTCATTGTGCATGAACAAAATGCGCTTGTTGTACCCTTTCTTGATTCAAAAAGCATTTACATATCACTCGAACGAATAATCAGTGATTCAGCATTAAGGAGTAAGCTTATTGCAAACGGAAAGAAATCAACGGATTTGTTTCCCTTCAGCAAAATGATTTCTCAACTTGAGCAGTTGTATGCATCCTGAAATTGTATTCTCAATCATTGTTCCGACCTTTAATCGCGGAAGTATAATCCAAGAAACCCTTCATTCTGTATTAGAACAAATTTATTTTTATTTTGAACTCATCATTGTCGATGATGGAAGCACGGATGATACCGAAGAGGTACTCCGACCCTTTCTTTGTGATGAAAGGATTAAATATTTTAAAATAAAAAACTCTGAACGGGGGGCTGCCAGGAATTTCGGAATCAAAAAATCAAAAGGTGATTATGTTACGTTTTTGGATTCTGATGATATTTTTCTTCCCTGGCATCTTGAGACAGCTGTCAGTAAGATTGCGCTTGCCAGTCAACCGCCAATCTTCCATCTGAGTTATGAAATTCTTCATAGCAACGGCCAGATAGATTCCATGCCACTTTTGCCAAACATCGTAAATGACAAGCTCATTGAGGGAAACTTTCTAAGTTGTATGGGTGTGTTTTTACGAAAAGATATTGTATTCTTTAATTTATTTGACGAAGATAGAAACTTAGCTGGGTCAGAGGACTACGAATTATGGATGAGAATTGCTGCACATTATCCAATTAGGATGTTTCCAGACACAACATCCAGAATGATTCAACACGATCAACGGAGTGTAGTAACAACAAATCCCGAAAAACTAATTTCGCGTATTTCTCTGTTAGAAGAAAAACTAAGGGCCAATGAAGACGTTCGCAAAAGATTCGGAACGAGGCTTCGAGAATTTTCCTCCTTCTGTTTACTTTACTTGTCTCTTCACTTAGCCCTTTCTAATGCACGCTGGTTAGCACTGAGGAAATTGATATTCGCAGTAAGGCAATATCCGCTCTTGGTTGTAAACTACCGTTTTATTGTTGCGTTGAAGAAAATTCTGTTGTGGTAATTACAATTTTATGTGTGGCATAGCCGGGATTTTTTCAAACGAGTTGCCACAACAGGAGGTAATAAAAGACATGACCGATGCCCTTGTTCATCGTGGCCCGGACGCAAGTGGTTATTTTAGCAGCAGTAGAGTGGCCCTGGGTCACCGGCGGTTAAGTATTATCGACCTTGACGCTCGATCAAACCAACCATTTTATTCCCAAAACGGCCGTTATGTCATAGTATATAATGGCGAAATTTTTAATTATAAAAAGATAGCTTACGATTTGGTTTCAACCGGAATTATGCTGCGAACAACATCCGATACGGAGGTTTTGATAGAGGCATTCGTTTTGTGGGGTACGGGCTTTGTCCACAAATTACAAGGTATGTTTGTATTTGCAATATATGATACCCAGGAGGAAAAAATATTTTTATACCGTGACAGAGCTGGAAAAAAACCGCTTTACTATTATTTATCGGATAAACTATTTGTCTTTGCTTCAGAAATTAAATCTCTTCTAAAACATCCTGTAATCGCAGCGAGCAAAGAAGTTAATGAGACTACTATCTCCTCATTTCTTCAACTTGGGTATATTCCGCAACCTCACACTATTTATACGAAAATTTTTAAGTTTCCGGCTGGTAACTATGGAGTCATTTCCAGCAATTTCCTCCTGTCAATTTTGCCTTACTGGAATATATCTCATTATATAAAGACTTCGAAATACGTTACGGAAGCGGATGCTTTCGACCAATTGAAAGTATTGACGGAGGAAGCTGTAACATCAAGACTCGTTGCAGATGTGCCCGTCGGTATTTTCTTAAGCGGAGGTATTGATTCCAGCTTGGTAACTGCTGTGGCATCCAAATCGGCTAAGCTTAAAACTTATTCCATCGGTTTTAAGGAAAGCAAATTTGATGAAAGTGTTTATGCTGAAAAAGTTGCCAAGCATTTGGGTACGGATCACCATCGATATATGTTGGAGGAAAACCAAGCTGTTGAAATGGTGGAAAGGTACTTAGAACATTTTGATGAGCCCTTTGCCGACACTTCCTCCATTCCCACGATGCTAGTTTCAAAATGTGCTCGCGAAGAGGTGATTGTGGCGTTGACCGGTGACGGTGGGGATGAGTTGTTTCTTGGGTATGGATCCTACACCTGGGCGAGACGGCTCGAAGACCCCATTCTGTCGGCCCTTCGGCCAAGCATTTATCGGGTGATGCGTAGTGTGCCTTCGACGCGATGGAAGAGGGCGGCCAGTATGTTTGAGCCCGTTGCGGCAGAAAAAATGACTGAGCATATTTTCTCTCAGGAGCAATACTTTTTCTCCGACGCTGAAATTAAAAATTATGTTTTGCGTAAACCTGACCATTACCCTGATTCTCAATATGGCAACTTAAGGAACATGCCTTCTCTTTCTGCAGCAGAAAGGCAGTCTTTATTTGATTTTCAATTTTACCTAAGAGATGATCTGTTGGTAAAAGTAGACCGGGCCAGTATGTATTATGGGCTGGAATGCCGCTGCCCTTTACTTGATCATCGTTTGGTTGAATTTGCTTACAACCTTCCGGAATCGTTGAGAAAAAAAAATAAAACTTCGAAATACCTATTGAAGAAGGCTTTGTTTGAAATGGTTCCTGAGAAATATTTCGACCGCCCGAAATGGGGGTTCAGCATTCCTTTAGGCAAATGGATGAAAAATGAATTGAGCTATTTAATGAACTATATAACCGTCGATGAGCTGGAGAAGACAGCGATATTTAATACAAAATACATCCGGAGTCTAGTCGAAAGGTTTTATCAAGGTGAAGAGTATTTATACCATCGGTTATGGGTGGTGATTATCATCCAACGATTTCTACTGAAACATGACAGCCTCAGATAAGAAAATCCTTTATTTATCATACGATGGCCTCACAGACCCGCTTGGGCAGTCGCAAATTCTTCCTTACCTGATTGGCCTTTCTTCCAAAGGATTTCGATTTGTCATTGTAACTTTTGAGAAGGAATGGAGATTTAGGGAAACGAGAATGGAAATTGAAACGATATGTCTTCAAAATGATATCGTTTGGCTTCCTAAAAGATACCATAAGAGACCGCCAGTACTTTCTACAATTTTTGACTTGCTGATCTTATGGCGCGCGGTTGGAACAATAATTAAGAATAAAGACATATCCATTGTTCACTGCCGCAGTTACCTGACTTCGATTGTTGGCCTCGCTGTGAAAAGAAGGTGGAACGTTAAATTTGTTTTTGACATGAGAGGCTTTTGGGCTGATGAAAGAGTAGAAGGTGGGCTTTGGAAGCTGAGCAACCCAATTTATAAATTGGCATATAAATTTTTTAAGAAGGAGGAAATAAAATTTCTTCAAGAAGCTGATCATGTTGTCTCTCTCACATTCAGTGCAAAAGAAGAAATTGAATCATGGAAAATAAACAGTGCGCCCATCATGGTCATCCCCACTTGCGTGGATTTGGATTTGTTCGATCCGGCTAAAATTGATAAATCAAAGCAGGACGCCTTGCGTATTGAATTAGGCATTGGCTTAAAAGATTATGTGCTTTTATACCTAGGTTCTTGGGGAACCTGGTATCTCATCGATGAAATGTTGGATTTTTTTTTAAAGCTTAAACGAACTAAACCTACTGCTAAATTTCTAATCGTGACAAATGATAAAGTTAATTTGCGCGGCTTGCCTTTTCAAAACGACATCCTCATTACTCATGCCGCAAGAACTCAGGTACCCCTCCATATATCGATAGCGAGTGCATCAATTTGTTTGATCAAACCTTCTTTTTCAAAAAAAGCGTCATCGGCAACAAAGATGGGAGAGATTATGGCGATGAATGTGCCAATAGTTATGAATAAGGGTTGGGGGGATGCCGAAGCGATAATAAAGAGTTCATGTGGAGTGCTGTACGAAAGTGAGCAAACAGATGTTGAGACCATAGTAAAGGATAACGCGATAATCAAGACCAGAGAGTATTGCCAAAATAATTTGAGTGTTGAATCAGGCACTATTAGCTATAGTTATATTTATGGAGATTTAGTAAAAAATAATTCGTAAAAACCGGAGAGAATATCTTATGCTTTCGGAGACATGAATTTTTTCGTGGTTATCCGTTTCTGTACAGAGTAAAATAAGTAAGCTACCCCTAAATAAAGTATAGGTTCGACCGTTCTAAAATATCTAGCCTCCGCTGCATGTAGCACAACAGGAAAGAAAATAATGATAAAAACGGGGAGAAAGGGGAAAAAGATATTTTTAATTCTTATACCCAACAAGAATACTCCAGGTATTCCAAATAGGAGTGAAATCCAATAGATTCCACTTTGAGAAAGTTTGAGTATCAGCTGGAAAGATCGATAACACGGATTTGATGTATGAACGGGTAAATAGTACGATCCACTATGTACAAGAAATTTTATGGTTAATCGTAAGGGGGCTAAGAAATAAAATTGAAATGGTTTTCCCTTTTTATAAATTTCCGTTAGTCGATCAAAAGCCTTAGCGACTTGAACATTTAAGGAGTCGGAATATTTGTCCTGAAGTATGATAAACGTTGTCCGTACTTGCTCAACTTCTGCCAGGCCATATTTATTCGTGAAGGCATAAGATGGCATTTTAAATTCACAAGGTATTTCTCGATGGGGCATAAAATAACATCCTGCACTTGTTTTTTCCCAAAAGATAATGTCACCTCCCCAAGCCATTACAAATTTTCGATATGACAGCTCTGCATCAGTATAATTATAACCTGCTGTTGTATTGATCTGCAGCGGAACCATCTTTTTGTAGATAGAATAATTTCTAATGGTCCAAGGTAAGAGTAAGAAGACTAAAGGCGAAGCGATCAAAAGTGACTTCCATAACGATTTTTTTATTTTCATAATAGAGGATTCGTATTCCTCAAATAAGAAATGAATTCCGATGGGTAAAAAGAGTAAAATAAGATAGGGTTTAAGCGTGATGGCGAGAGAGAGAAAACAGCCTGAAAAGACTAAATCCTTTTTGCTTTTTCCTTCTGTATAAGAATAATACCAATAAAGAAAGAAAATAAGCAATGAGCAGCTAAAACTCTCCGGTGACGCATAAATAGAGAAAACGGTTAAATTTGACGAGGCTAAAAAAAGTAAAATTAACCCCCATGCACCTATTTTATCGTTTGTTATTCTAAGATAGAGTTTGACTAAATAAACTCCTGCCAGGCATTCAATTAGCAACTGCAAAATGACGAGCAAGTCATACGAGTTTTCCGGACTTAAAAATTGACGAAACAAAAAATAAGGAATGCTATAGTGCGGGAGTCGACCGGCATATATATTTTCCTTGCCATTGAAGAAAAAATAAGTTCCTTTTGAAATATAATTTTCCATAGCACCGGTATAGGAAAAGGTGTCACCTGAAGCAAATGCAAAATTTCCAATTTTGTTTTCAGGATGGCTGCATCCAGTGAGATAGACGAAGTAAAAGGCTTGAATGAATTTGAAAAGCAGTATGCTTGAAAATAAGGAGACAAATCCGGGTTTCAGGTTACTGCGTGAAAATAAAAAAGTTCTTAACCTCATCGATGATTCTGGTTTGGTTCTCGGTTGTCATCTCGAAATAAAAGGGTAGCCGGATAAGGCATTCGCTATAATAATCGCTCCAGGGTAAAGCTCGCTGACCATGAATATTTTTGTAGTAAGGAGATTGATGGAGAGAGAGGTAATGGAAAACCGCATAAATGCCTTTCTTGCGCAGATGCCTGATCATGGCATCACGGGTTAGCCCGTTTTTGCAAATCACATAAAACATGTGTGCATTATTAGTTGCATATGTGGGGATACTCGGAAGCATTATATTTCTGTTGACTTCCAGTTCTCTCAGGCCTTCATAATAAAAATCCCAAATAGCCTTTCTTTTGGTTTGGATGTTTTCCAGGTTTTCCAGTTGAGCAAAAAGAAATGCTGCAATAATTTCTGATGGTAAAAAGGAACTGCCAAGATCCACCCATCCGTATTTGTCCACTTCACCCTTAAAAAAGGCAGCGCGGTTTGTCCCTTTCTCCCAAATGATTTCAGCTCGTTTTTCAAAGCGTTGGTGATTAATAATGAGCATTCCGCCTTCGCCTGAAATGATGTTCTTGGTTTCATGAAAGGAAAAGGCAGCTAGGTGGCCAATGGAGCCCAATGGTCTTTTAGCGCCCTCTTTGTCCAGGTAGAAACTGTCAATGGCTTGGGCCGCATCCTCCACCACAAACAATTTGTAATCGTTGGCCAAGGCCATGATCCTACCCATATCACAAGCCATTCCGGCATAATGCACCACTACAATGGCCTTTGTTTTGAGTGTGATAAGAGGTTCAATCAAGGCGGGATCGAGATTAGGATGGTCCGACAGATTGTCAACAAAAACTATTTTTGCACCCCGCAACACAAAGGCATTGGCGGTAGAAACAAACGTGTAGGAAGGGACGATTACTTCGTCACCCGGTTGGATATCTAAAAGAATGGCGCACATCTCCAGAGCATCAGTGCAGGAAGACGTTAACAAACATTTTCTGAGACCATATCGCCTCTCAAAAAAAGCCTGACATTTCTTAGTGTAGTCTCCATTTCCTGAGAGATGCCTGAGCTTTATTGCATTGCGAATATATTCCAGTTCATTTCCGGATAGGTATGGTTTATTAAAATCAATTGGGTCTTGCTGAGCCATTACATTTGTTTATGGATTAATTAATGCCTCCACCTCCAAATATAGTTTGATATTTCATCTTTGTTTACGTTGGCCATCAAGTCAATAATAGAAACAAAATTCTCAAAGGGCGTTGACAATTGTGAATAGGCGGGGTATCCTGTGTAATCCTTAAATGTCAAACCTATATTGCGGTCTGAAAACAGATGTTCGCTTCCTGATAAATAATCTTTCGCTGATGGGCCGGAAATATATTGGGTTGCGCCAACCTGTACCAGAAGATCAATCAACCGTTCAATCCGTCCGTCAATCAGTTTAAAATCCTTTGAATTGTAAAATCGCGTGGCAATCCCCAAGTACCTCGAAATTTCTAGAACGCAATATTGATTTAATGCTGAAAGTGATTCCCATTTTTTGTCTCTGTAAATATCTACCATGAACCTCTCTATCTGGCGAAAATACGACGCTCCCTTATACGACATATAAAGAGTATCAAAATGAAGCTTTTGCCAAGAATCGCTTTTCATTCGGACTTCGCTTATCTTTTGCTTCACGGCATTCTTATCCATAGGGATGGTCAACCAATGAAGCCCGTTTTTAGAGTATATTTTATTGCGGTTACGCCAATCGTTTTTTGTGTATTTCACTTCATCATAAAATATAAAAACATCGGCATCATGGATGAGATCAAAATAGCCTTTCCAGGGCAAGTAGTTAGACTGAAGAATGACAACCTTCATGAAACAAGCATATCGCGAAGCAGCCTGATGTTCATGCCCCGGGTGATTTGCTTCTCGACCTTTGATTTGATCACGTCACCGAAAGTGAGTGACATGATGAATAAATTGGTCACAGGTTTTTTCCTGAGGTCTTCAAAATTTTCAATGTACACCTCAGTACCATCAAAGGCTTTATTGTACCAATGATGGGTATCATCAAAAAAACGAAAGCCCTCGTATTTGCCTACAAAAGAAACGTATGGAAGAGCCCTCAGCGGGACATAGAAACCTACCGTTCTATTGGGCTCAGAAAATATCTTTTTTAATTCATTGGAGATGCTCGTCAAATTTCGCTCTACTTTTTTGTTGAAGGCTTCAAACTTACTCCTACCTGATTTGAGAACGTATTTATTATTGCCTGATCGTTGGGCGCAGCAATAAAGAGAACCTCCATATTTGGCAACTTCTATGGTCATCACACTGAGACCAGCAGCTTCAACGGTATTCCTAAGAGATTCTGTATCAAAATAATTAAGGTGTTGATGCATCGCCATGGAGATTTCTCCTTTCTCCACACCCTCATTACAATCAGGAAGCGAAATAATAATAAGCCCGCCCTCATTGAGTTGCTCTCGTTGGTTTTTTAAAAATTGAACAGGATCTGATACGTGCTCCTGAACATCGGAATGGAAGATCAAATCCACCTTTTCGCGGAATTTATCCGAAGGAAAAAAATCGCCTATTACCTCAATACCCTTTCTTGCACCATCGCGCAGCGCAATTGGGCTCGGGTCTACACCGATGACTTTGTAGCCTTTGTCTTTTAAGCCCGCTAGAATTGTACACCCACCGCATCCCACCTCCAAGATGTGCCTTACCTCTTGTCCCCAGGTGGCCAATACCTTTTCGATAAAATCCATAAAATCCTTTCCATACGGCTTGGCAATTTCATTAGCATCCTGAAGATACCCAATGTTATACTCTGCCTTGTAAATCTCCTCCAGCCGCCCAAGAACCTCGGCATCTCTTTTCTGAATAATTAATTGTAGCGACTCAATGAAGTCAAATTGGAATGGCTGATAGTCAGGAACAATGTTGGGGCTTCTCTTCTCCTTCAATCTCCAATAAAATGGAAGTCTGTCAATCTTCATGATTCCAAAAAGGTTTTCTTGCCAGTCACTTTTTCATAACAGTCGATTAAAACATCTTTAATAAAAAAAATATTTTTCTCTGACAATACACCTACCGGTATGAGGTTTCGAATGTTCTTGCTTTTGATCATTTCCCGGATGATATTCATATTGCCTGTATTCGATTTGGTTGGCATGGGAAACCCCCCCACCATGAACCTGCTCTGCCTTGGCGAACAAGATTTCATAACTATCATTAATTATCCCAAATGACGTTAGTTCCGAAACGGCTCGAGCAATAACACCTTTTTCATCTGTGGTATCTCCTTTCTCAGGCCATAGTTCAACACATACAGGATAGCCCCGGTTTTCGGAAGCGTTGGGACAGTAATTGGTGTAATTAGTAACGCGAAAAGTGCGGAACCCTGGATCGAAGCAATAAAAGTAGTAGAGCAAATCCATGTCTGGGTTTTTATTAAACAGGAGGTTAACATAGCTAGCCGGCTCCCGCCTGTCGTTCTTCATTGAAGACAAATCAAGTTTTAAAGAGAGCGCCAAAGCGGGCAGGCCTGCAGTCCAATAAACCTGCTCAATGTCTTTTAAATTGACATTTCCTGAAGGAGACTTTGTGCTGATGCCTTCTACTCTGTTTTCGTGAATCATCATTTCAGTAATCTGAGAAGATGTCAAAAATACAACGCCCAGTTTTTCCAAATCCTCTTTAAACTTTTCTAATACATGATACATTCCATATTTCCGAGGATAGAATCCACGCTGGTTATTTGGTCTGTATGGCGGCAAAGTATATTGATCCGGATAACATATCCTTTTGCGAATTTCCTCCGATTTCATTAAGTCAAGCATGAGGTCGCCCTCAAACATGGCAACTCTATGCATGGCCGTAAGTTGTATGGCGATCTCATCCAGGTTGGAGGCATGATTCAAATAGAGTTTGTTCAATATGGGAACGAAAATATCGTCAGCGATTTTTTTTCCGAAATGAAAACACAGAATATCGTAAGCCGTTGAACTCTTCGGAAGAGTAGTTTTAAGTTTGTCTCTGATATTTAAAAATAAATCGGCAACATACTCACCGAGTCGATCATCAGAAAACTTGCGCAAATCTGGAAAGGGTGTATCCAATTGAAGCCGTCCATTATAAAATAATCCAGCAGCGTCTTTCAAGTTTCCCTCAAGGATATTCCACTCCTTTTGGGGAAGGATGGAAGTAAACAGGGAATCGATCTCGGGCACACCCGATTCATAATAAATGTGCATACCGTAATCGAAGTAACCGTGAACTCCATAGTGGATACTCCCAAATTGCCCTCCTACTTTTTCTTCTCGCTCGATGATGGTTATTGTTGCATCTTGGTTCTTATACTTTTTGATCATCCCGGCCAGCATTAATGCCGATACCCCACTGCCCACGATGACTATATTATTTTCTCTCATCGGATTGCTGTCAAATATTTGCTGCGACCATTAATGTAAATGGACTAAGATCATTTCAAGTATTTGCCAAGCTCTTTCTGTGTATACTGTTTCGCCATAAACTCCTTTTTAAAAACCGAAATGGTCCATTCATAAAGAGGATAGCTTTGGTCTAAGGTAACAAAACGAGACAATCTCGAGCTGCAATAGTCAAACATTTCTTTAGGGTCAAGGTAAAACAGGTGTGGCTCTTCATAAGTGTTGTAAGTGGTCAGCAGATTGAAGGAGATTGCAATTCTGCAGCTTTCAAACATTTTGGCCACTATTTCAAGAACGAATTTCTTCCAATCTTCTTTAGGGATATTTCCGGGAAGGAATAATCCGCCACTGAACACCACGATATCAAATTTTTCGGGATTGCTCTCTTGTAGAATATCTCTTTTGATAATCCGGATTCCGGGATATTTCTGGCGAGCATGCTCGATCATTTCTTCTACGACCTCTGTGCCACTGTAGTCATGTTTAATCTTCTGCTCATTCAGGTAAAGGTGAAGGTCACAAACACCACAACCGAAATCATGAAAAGAGACCGATTCATTAAGGATTTCCCGAAAAGGCTTGACTATCCTCTCAAAGCGAAGATATTGCGTTGCGCGATCGTTTTGATAGGTACCTCGTGGAGAGTCTCTATTGTTGATGAAATTCTCTTTATAAATATCAATCTGGTCTTGAATAATCTTTGAGCTATTCATAAATTAAATTTCTCCTTCACAATAAATAATGGTCTGTTCCTGACTTCCAGATAGATCAGCGAAAGATACCGGGACATAATACCCAACGTAAAAACGATAACGCTGCCAAAGAAAAAAATGGAGAGAATTAATGAAGTGTAACCGGGCACTGATCCATAATTGAAAAAACGATACACATAATAAATTGAAATTATCACAGAAGAAACGAATGTGAAAAAGCCCAGAAAAATAACAAAGTTGAGGGGCTTTAAGGATAGGTTCAATACGATGTCAACAAATATGTTGAGTCGCTTGGAAAAAGTATAATTACTTTTTCCACTCACTCGCTTCTTGGGAAACACTTCAATCTGGGCGTAGCGAAGCCCAACATCGTAAGTAATTCCAGCCACGCTTCGGTTAATCTCATTGTAGCTATTGTAGTGATCAACCAGTTTGCGAGACATTACTCTCATCATTAACTGATTCTTAATGATTTTGATCTGAAGGAATTTGCAGATCACAAGCCAAAAAAAATCGGAAGTAACCCGTTTAAGAAATGTTTGTCTTTTCTTTGCTGTGGCATACACGATATCATAGCCCTCCTTAACTTTATGGAATAATTGTGGGATGGCTTCAACGGGATTTTCCAAATCGCCATCAATTATGAGCACATAGTTGCCTGACGCATACCTCATTCCTGCACTAATAGCTACTTGCTGGCCATAATTTCGAGCCAGACTCAAACCCCTTACATACGGCTTTTGGCTGCATATTTTTTGGATCTCTATTTCACTATCGTCATGACTATTATCATTGACTAATATGATTTCAAAATTAACTTTCAAATTAGAAACTTGATTGCTTAACTCCTCGACCAAAAGGGCTATCGTCCTTTCATCGTTGTATATGGTAGAAACAATAGAAAGTTCAATCATTATATTTTGTAGAATTACCCGCTCAAATTTACCTGTAAAATTTGTTTTGAATAGCGTTATCGCTTTTTAGATTATCGCAGGTTGTTGAAAATTGGATTACGACATCAGCTTTTATAGCCAAATCGCTTAGAATGGGTTGGTTTATAAAACTTTCCCTGTCCGCTTTATAGGCATTGAATCAAACTAATATTTTGAGTGGAAAACCTATAACTTCGAAGCCTATAGCATTACCATCCGCGAATGGCAGCCGAGGCTATTTTAAATAAGGTTACTATTTTTATAAGGTTACTATTTTTGCCCGTTCGGAAATTAAACATGCTGATGCGTATTCCTCTAATATTTTTCTGGGTCATTGTCTCCCCTTGCCTGGCACTTGGGCAATGCCCTTCAGCTTCCTTTAATATGCCTGCCACAGCCTGCGTTCAGCAATCATTATTAGTGGACAATAGTAGCGCTGCTGCTGTAAATTACGAATGGGATTTTTGTGATGGCAGTATTCTTAATACTCCCCAAGTTTTGAGTTCAAACACAATAGGTGGCCTAGGAAGCCCTTTTGATGTCGCTGTTCAGGTTGAGGGTAGTAATTATTATGTTTTCATAGCGAGTAAAGACAACAATAGTATTTTTAGGTTAGATTATGGGGCGAGCTTGGCGAATATCCCCAAACATTAATAACCTGGGTCCTTTAGGTGTAATTAATTCACCGCAAGGTATCGGATTTTGGGAAGAGGGGGGAGTAAAATACGCGGTTGTGACGAGTTCGGCTGGAGCGATGTATTTAATTACTTTTGGTGCGTCGATAAGCAACTTAACTCCCGGAGCAAGTATTATCTTGCCTAACGTAGGTGTATCTGACCTTCGGCAGTTGAAGATACTCAATGATGGAAGTGGGGTTAAGGCTGTTATTGCAGGAGGAGCATCTCAGCAAGTGGTGGTTGCCGATTTTGGTAGCACCATTACGAATATTCCAAAAATTGTAGGTTATCCTGTTCCATCGGCAAATTTCTTAACGGGGTTGGACGTCGTGCGCGTTTGTGGCAATTTCTTTGTGGTTACAAGTGGCTATTTAAGCGGGGTTCATGTACTTAATTTTTCTAATAGCTTATCCGGTACTCCTGACAGCAATTTAATTTCAAGTGTGGCAAATCCGTTAGGCTTATCCATTGTTCAAAATAATAATAACTTTTATGTGCTAGTCTCCTCCTCCGCTAATGGAATAGTAAGTTTAGACTTTGGAGCTTCGATGACAACAACTAATCCGGCATCAACAACGTTGGGTAATTTTGGGTCAATCAATTTTGCTATTGGGTTTCGAATACTGAAAACGGGATCTAAATATTTTGGATGTGCTATTGATTTTAATGACAATGTTTTCACGGTACTGGATTTCCCCAAGGCTTGTTCGATAACCGATAATTTTATCGATGAATTTCAGCCCCTCGCTTCTTATAGTTCCGCGGGTACATTTAATGTAACACTTCGTGCTTATAACATTCAAGGAGACCAAAGCAGTCAGACACAATCGATTATTGTTTCAAGCCTTGTAGCACCTGATATCGATTTCACCACACAGGTGGCGTGTGCTCCCCAAAACTCAACGTTTACTTCCTTAAATTCTTCCGGGAATATCAATTCTTATGCATGGAGCTTTGGTGATGCTACTCCACCGGCAAATTCCCAGAATTCTTCTCATAGTTACTCTGCCAATGGTAATTTTAACGTTTCATTAAACGTAGTGGCAACAAATGGCTGCCCTAATTTTGCATCAAAATCAATTCACGTCAATAACGTTCCGGTTGCCTCCTTTGACAAGCCAGCAAATGTTTTTTGTATAAATCAAAATTATATTTTTAATAATTCAACCACCTTTGATTCGGATGTTAGCCCTGAATGGCAATGGACTATAAATGGAAATCAAATATCCTCTCAAAAAGATCTTGCCTATTCTTTTCCATTGGCTAGCAGTGCTCAACAAACCGTGGTACTCGTAGCAAAACTTCCTATCCCTGGCTGCTTGAGCCAAGCATCTCTGGACATTCCAAATGTGCAAGTTGGCCCCATAACAAATTTTACATCAAACACAGCGAGTTGTGCCGGTACGTTGGTTCCATTTACGAATACCACGTCTGGTTCAGTGACCGGCTATTCATGGGCTTTTGGAGATGGTAATACTTCAACACAGACTAATGCATCTAATGCTTACTTAACAAGCGGGGTATTTCCTGTAACATTAACGGCATCTAACGCGGCTGGTTGCCAGAGTACCTTAACTCAAAATATTTCCATTTATTCAAATCCTCAGCCAACATTTGCCATCGAAGCTCCTCCATTTTCCTGCGCCAACTTTCCTGCACAATTTGACAACAATACCCCACCGCTTGCTGACAGCAACATCGCAACCTGGACCTGGAGTTTTGGAGATGCCGCCAACGGTACTTCTGCTCAACAAAATCCAGCTTACACGTATTTAAATTCCGGTTCTTATATTGTTTCGTTGCAGGCAGTCTCCAATTTTGGATGCAAGGGAGCGACTCTAGATACGGTCACAATCTTACCGTCCCCTCAGGCGGCTTTCACAAGCAACCCGGCATGCGTTAATCAGAACACCCAGTTCGCAGATGCTTCTTTAGGCAGTATCACCAATTATCAGTGGGCTGTTGATGCGACAATGCTTAGGGGCAACATTCCACCCGCCTACATTTTTAAATCGGCAGGCACCTATCCGGTAACACTAACAGTTACAGGTGATAACGGTTGCAAGAATCAAATTACTAAAAACATTACTGTACCCGTTCCTCCCTTAGTAGATTTTACGCTCCAAACACCCTGTGCCGGTGATCCCGCTATTTTTCAAGAGCTCAACCCCAGTGGAACGGATCCATCGATTGCTTGGAACTGGAATTTCGGTACGGCTCAAGCCAGCGGAACAGGCTCTCCCGTTAGCTATACCTTCCCCATACCGAATGAATATTCCGTGACATTGTCCACTACCAGAGAGTCCGGGTGCGTATATTCTGTTTCGAAGAATATTTCAATTTATGCCCCACCGGTAGCAAGTTTCACCTCATCGATACTAGCGGGAGCGGCTCCACTTAATGTAACTTTCAACAATACTTCATCCTTGGCAGATTCAACGTTTTGGCAGTTTGGTGACGCAGGAGAGACAACCAGTAAAAATCCATCCTCCTCGTTTACTTACACACAATTAGGTGAGTACAAGGTGCTGCTCACAGTGGTCAATTACAACGGAGCTTATAGTTGCATGGACACGCTCAGCGCTGACATAAGCGTGGTGATTCCTCACATTGATTTGGCCGTAAAGAATTTTTCCTTGACGGAAGATCAATCCACCAACTCTTCGAAAGCCGTTGTAACCATTTCAAATTTGGGAAACATTCCTTTTACAAACCCTGAAGTGGATATTGATTTGGGGGGTAATGCTTTGTTGAAAGAAAATGTAACGGTCGTGGTGCATCCTGGTCAAACCGTAATTCAAACCCTTGACTTGGAGATTGTGCCACAATCCATCAGTTACATTTGCGCAACTATAATTGTTGCCAATGATGTCGATATCGGCAACGATAAACAGTGTCTCACGTTAACCGGTGAGGACGTAGTTTTATTACCTTATCCCAATCCGGTCAGGGGCAACATCAATTTCGATTGGGTGAGTAGTTCAAGCGAAAATGTTATGGTCACGATTTACCAATCCAATGGGCAAGTTGCATTTGAGCAAACTTTTCAAAATGTTCCAGCCGGTTCAGGTCAGTTAAGCATCAATATCTCGTCCTTAAGTAGTGGCCTTTACCTTATCCGGTTTTCTGGAGCGAAGGTGCAACAAACATTTAGGATCATCGTGGCTAATTAGTTTAAAAAGAAATTATTACCTTCGTTAAACCATTTTTTAAGCTTATGTCTAAAAGACTGCCTCCTTTGTTCAAGAATTTTTATGCGGTTGCCGGTTTCTGTTTTCTAATGTGGATGATTTTCCTGGATTCTAATGATTTGATTTCACGGTTTAAGATGGGTTCAAAATTGCGCTCTCTTGAAATCGAGAAAGAATATTATCAGGAGAAGATTTCGGAAGTTGAAAGAGACAAACAAGAACTGACTACCAACAAGGAACTGCTGGAAAAATTCGCTCGGGAAAAATACCTAATGAAAAAGCCGACCGAAGACATTTTTATCATTCAGGAAAATTAATTTTGGTTATGGAGAAGAGGGTTTTGTTGGTGCTGGGGGTATTGCTGATTTCATCCGTCTCATGGGCTCAATTTAACTTTGGCAACCGTCAAAGAAATCAATCACAAGAACCAGCCAACAAACTTTATTTTGGCTTGGGAGGTGGGTTTGGCGTTGGGACGAATAGCTTAGGTGTGGGTTATAATTATTACTCTCTACTGCCCATCATTGGCTACCGCGTAACCAGTCAGGCTTCGGTTGGTGCTACCTTTACGTATCAACGATACAATTATCCAGCGATAGGGTCGAATTTTACGCAATATGGGTTGGGTCCTTTTTTCAGATATAGTTTCAACCCAATTTTCTTGCAGGCAGAATATGATGTGATTAATGCACCTGACTATGATTCTAACGGTGAACTGGTGCGGTCTGACTACTCCCGTATGCTTTTTGGAGTCGGTTATGTCTTTTCGAGTGGCAAGAGGCTTTCTTTAAACGGGTTGTTGATGTATGATGTGCTTTATCATGTTCCCAGCGTTTTCAATTCTCCTATAGTGACACGTGTTTATGTCACTTTTTAGAGCGTTACTGAGAATTTTTTACCTATCTCTTTCAAATCAATAAACACTTTTTCATTAATCGGGATTCCATTTCTCATCCGGTCGTCTTCGCATTCTCTCTCGGGATCACCGGGGATGATTAATTTCTCTTGTCCTTCAATGGTTTTGGCAGATCGAAAGCGGGTAATCCAATTATCCATGTGTTTTTTAAATTCATCGGCGGGGCGAAAAGCGTCAACGCGCATCGCGCCGAAAAAATGACCGATGCCTTCGCCTACAGGGTCAGCGGGCGGAGCAAGAAAACTGACGAATGGAGGAACCCAGGGACCATAGTTGGCACCGCTTAATACCGCTGAAAAAATATCTACCCATGCTCCTAGGCAAAACCCTTTATGACTTCCATGTTCACGGTCACTGCCGAGCGGAATGAGTGCGCCACCATCTTTCAGTTCATCGGGATTGGTGGAAAAGGATCCGTCTTTTTTTTGTATCCAGCCGATCGGAGCTTCTCGTTCTTTGCGTTGCAGTATTTCCAATTTGCCGTTAGCTGCTGTCGTGGTGGCAAAATCAGCAACGAAAGCAGGTTGTGTATTGGCAGGAATAGCAACTGCAATGGGGTTGGTTCCCAATAACCGCTCGATTGAAAAGGTTGGTGCTACCAGAGGACTGGCATTCGTCATGGCCATTCCAATCATATCGTGTGGCAACGCCATCATAGCGTGTTGCCCCGCAATACCAAAGTGGTTAGAGTTCTTTACCGCTACCCAACCCGTGCCTGCCATTTTTGCTTTTGCAATAGCGATGTCCATCACTTTTGGCGCAACCACCAAACCAAGCCCGGCATCACCATCTACTACTGCGGTGCTTGGACTCTCATGAACAATTTTTATTGTCGGCTTGCTGTTTACACGTTTCGCTTCCCACAAACGCACGTAACCACTTAGCCGGGCAACGCCGTGCGAATCAATCCCGCGCAAATCGGCCCTGAGCAACGATGTCGCGGCCAGCTGTGCCTCATCATTCGGGCAACCGATCTTTAAAAAAATTTGATAAGCGAATTCACTTAGTTGCTTGTGAGAAAGGATGACATCATTCATAGTGTTGCAAAACTAAATGTATTTCAGAAGCATGAAAATGGGTGAAGTGAATTTCATTCTCATTTCAGTAAAATATTTTGAAGCAAGGTTTTGAACGAATCAAAATCGGATTTGCATTTCAGACTTTCCTTTTTCCGGCGAAGAAAATAGTTCAAGGCATCAGGTATTGAAATTTTGGTTTGGAGAGTTGATTCAACGACTTCCAAAAATTTAGCAGGATGGGCGGTCTCTAAAAATACGCCGGTGATTTCCGGATGTTGAGATTGAAATTTCTTCAACCCAAGATAGCCAATGGCACCGTGCGGATCGAGCATATAATTTGTTTGCGAAAACACAGTCTTCATGGCAGCCCTGGTTTCTTCGTCGGTAAATGAATAGCCCGTGATCTCTCGTGACATTGCTTCATGATCATGACGAAACAAATCAAGCATGCGCGCAAAGTTGCTGGGATTGCCAACATCCATAGCGTTACTGATCGTAGAAAGAGAAGGTTTAGGAAGGAACTCCCTTGTAACTAAATAATGAGGAACAATGTCATTGGTATTTGTGGCTGCCACGAAATGTTGGATGGGCAACCCCATTCTTTTTGCAATAAGTCCAGCCGTCAGGTTTCCGAAGTTTCCACTGGGGACAGAGAACAAGACATTTTCTTTTTTTACAAGTCGCGACCACGCATTGAAATAATAAAAAGCCTGCGGAATAAGCCTGGCAATATTGATGGAGTTCGCTGAAGTGAGAAAGAATTTATTTTTCAGCTCCTGATCAAAAAATGCTCGCTTCACCAAATGCTGGCAGTCATCAAAGGTGCCGCTCACTTCAACGGCGGTAATATTTTCTCCCAAAGTGGTGAATTGCTTTTCCTGAATATCACTTACTTTTCCTGAAGGATAAAGAACCACAACCCGGGTTCCGGGAACACTCAAAAACCCATTGGCGACTGCACTGCCTGTATCCCCAGAGGTTGCAACCAATATTACAATCTCACGATTTTTCTGTTGAGCGAAGTGACTTAACAACTGCGAAAGGAATCGCGCGCCAAAATCCTTGAACGCTAAAGTTGGGCCATGAAATAATTCAAGCGCAAAAATATTTTTCTTGATTTCAACCAACGGTGCGTCAAAAGAAATGGTATGATTGATTATTTTTTGCAAATGCCCGTCAGAAATATCTTCCTCAACAAACGCTTTGGCTACATCGAAGGCAATTTCTTGAAATGATTTTTCCATTAGGGAGACAAAGTAATTTTTTGGAAAAACAGGAATTTGTTCAGGCATGTATAACCCATTGTCGACGGCCAACCCATTGACTACAGCGTCCTGAAGACTTACTAAATGCGTTGGATTATTGGTACTATAAAATTTCATCTTAACTATTAATAATGTAAGCCCCTTCACGGTTGACTTCTGAAATATAAATTTCGCTGTTCAGGTTTAACACATTGAACTGTTGTTGAATAGCGTTACCCGCTTGCTGAGCATTTACGCCTCCACGGCAGAGACAAAAGATCGTGGGGCCAGAACCGGAGATGCCACACCCCAACGCACCGTTTTCAATGGCGGCTTTTTTAACGATATCAAATCCAGGAATCAAATCCGATCGCACGGGCTCAGCGACAACATCTACTAATGAACGGCCAATGAGATCATAGTCTTCTTTCATCATACCCGCCACCAGCGCAGCGGTATTTGCCCATTGGGTAATTCCGTCTTTCAATGGAATCGTGGCTTTCAAAACGGATCGGGCATCTTTCGTTTTCACTTCAATTTGGGGATGAACTAAAACACAAAATAATTCTTTTGGTGTGGGAATCGTTACAATATCAAGAGGATGATTTTGTCTTACTAAAATTAAACCTCCCAATAAACTCGGAGCCGCATTATCGGCATGGGCCGAACCGCAAGCAATCCGCTCCGCTTCCATTACGAACGGAAGAAGTTCTTCACGTTTCAAACTCCCACCCATTAAGTAATTGATGGCGACTACCGCTGCCACGCCACTCGCAGCACTTGAGCCCATTCCGCTTCCCAAAGGCAAATTTTTATAAAGTGTAATTTCTGCCCCCTGATGGAAACCAATTGATTTTAAGTATTCAATAACCGCCACTCCTGCTGTATTTTTATTTGCTTCCAAAGGAAGACGACCGTTATCTCCAATAATCTCCTTTATCGTGACTTCCTGTGAATCGTTGAGCGAAATAAAAACCTCATCGCCGGGAGATTGTACGGCAAGACCAAGCACGTCAAAGCCGCAAGACACATTCCCAATGGAAGCAGGCGCGAAAACTTTTACCGATTGTTTACTCATCTACTAATTTGAATAGTTGCCAATTCTAATAATGTCAGCAAACACTCCGGCTGCTGTTACTTCAGCTCCAGCGCCTGGTCCACGAATAACCATTGGACGATCATGATAACGTTCCGTAGTCAATAAAATAATATTATCGCCTCCCGACAAGGAATAGAAGGGATGATTGCTGTTGACTGTTCCCAATTTTACGGAAGCTTTTCCGTTTTCTAAAACAGCTTGGTAGCGAAGTTTTTCATTTTGTGTCTCTGCCTTTGTCCGGAGATTTTCAAAATGAGTATCGTGTTCTTTTAACCTTGAAAGGAATAGCTCAACACTTAACTCACGACAATCCTCCGGCACAAGATTTTCGATTTCAACATCTTTTAACTCTAATTGAATTCCAGCTTCGCGCGATAGAATCAATATTTTTCGGGCTACATCCATTCCGCTCAAATCATCCCGTGGATCGGGCTCGGTATATCCTTTTGCCTTCGCTTCAGCGACTACATTGCTGAATTTTTTTCCTTCGATGAAAGAACTAAAAATAAAATTCAAGGTGCCACTCAATACTCCTTCAATGCGAATGACTTTATCGCCACTCAACAACAAATCGTTAAGCGTGTTGATGACAGGAAGTCCGGCCCCCACGTTGGTCTCGTATAAAAACCGCACACCTTTTTTTTGGGTCAGCTCTTTTAGCTGTTGATAATTTTCAAATGAACCCGAATTCGCTTTCTTGTTGGGGGTAACAATGGAGATGCTTGCAGAAAGAATATCCTCATACTGTCCGGCGACATCAACGCTTGACGTGCAGTCAACAAATACACTGCTGGGTAAATTAAGTTTCACCATGGTTTGAACAAAGTCGTTCAGGATCATCGAGGCGCCGGTTTCCTTCATTTGGTGAATGCAGGAACTTAAGGCAAGCCCGTTTTCGTCAAACAACATTTTTTTACTGTTGCCCACGCCAATCAGCCTTACCTCCAGCTTGGTTTGATCCGAAAGTTTTTGAAATTGCTCTTTCACTTGCTTAATCAACGTGCTGCCGATCAGACCTGTTCCTACCAAAAATACATGTATTGACTTTTTATCAGAAAGGAAAAAAGCATCGTGTAAAGCGTTCAATGTTTTGGAAACATCGGTTTGCTGAATCACCGTGGAAATATTCCGTTCGGAGGAGCCTTGCGCAATCGCTACCACATTGATCCCGTTTTTACCAAGTGCCCCAAACATTCTTCCACTTGTTCCGGGCTGATGTTTCATGCCATCACCCACGACAGCCACAATGGATAGACCTTGAACCACCTTTATCTCATCAATGAGTTCGTCTTGAATTTCGTGAACAAATTCTTTTTCGATGGCAACCTTCGCCCGCTGTGACGAATCCGTTTCTATGGCAATACAAATCGAATGTTCAGAAGAAGCCTGACTGATTAAAATCACATTTATTTTTTCGCGTGCCAGCGTTGAGAACAAACGCATGGAAACGCCTACTACGCCAAGGAGTCCGCTTCCCTGCACATTCAGTAAACTTATATTGTTCATGGACGAAATTCCTTTAATGACCTTCCCATTCGTTGAATCTGCTGAGATCAATGTTCCAACACCTTTGGGATTAAACGTATTCTTGATCCAAATCGGAATGCGATGTGCCATAGCGGGCTGCATCGTGGAAGGAAAAATTACTTTCGCTCCAAAGTGCGAAAGCTCCATGGCTTCTTCATAACTCATCTGAGGTACTGTGAATGCCTTTTTCACCAATCGAGGATCGGCTGTCATCATGCCATTCACATCGGTCCAGATTTCCAAGAATGAGGCTTGTAATGCACCTGCAAAAATTGCTGCTGTATAATCGGAACCACTTCGGCCTAAAGTTGTGGTCTCCCCGCTTTCAGAAGTGGCAATGAATCCGGTAATGATTTGAACGACATCGTGATTCTTAAAATGATCACGAATCAATTTATGCGTTACCTCAAAATCAACTTTAGCATACCCAAACTGATTGTCAGTGCGGATTACTTTGCGAGCATCGAGGTATTCGGTGGCTAATCCCTTGTCCTTGAAAGCTTCACAGATGATGAAGGCCGAGAGTCGCTCGCCAAAGCTCATGATGTAATCCAGGGTGCGAAGCGTTCTTTCTTTCACCAGGAAAATTCCGTGTAGCACATCTTCCAGTTCATTGATTTGAACTTTCACCTGCGCAAGGATCCCACTTTGTGTTGAAACCTTTGTTAACTCGCGCACGGCATCAAGATGACGTTTTTCAAGTTGCTCGAGCTTTTGTTTGTATTCAAGATTCCCTTCAAGTGCTAACTGACTTAACTGAATGAGTTGATCCGTTACACCTCCAAACGCGGAAAACACCAGAGCGATATCGTGCTGGAGATGAGGCTTGACAATTTCGATGATTGACTTTATCCTTTCAGGAGTTGCTGCTGAAGAGCCACCAAACTTTAAAATTTTCATTTGTCGAATAGAATTGATTGTGAAATAAAATCAGGATTCAGAGGCGGCTTCCTGGAAACAGCATGAACGTATTGGGCGATATGGTAGAGAATACGGGTTACCCCGTAATGGTGGTAATAATGGTGGATAACACCAAAATAGAAACAGATGCAACGGTATTGCCTGAAATTAGGAAAGAGGATGAGGTGTGTTGCTTTTGCATTTACACTGGCGAAGTAATCAGTTTAATCAGTAGTTTCCAAATAATTGTAGGATTAAAACCGAACGAGGTACCGCAAACGATGTAATCGGGCCGGATTAAATAATTTCACCTTTGGCTTATGGAATTTGAGTGACCAGCGAATCTTAAGGTAAAAAAACAAAAGCTATGAAGACGATCGCACTATTTGCTGCCTGGGTGTTGGCGATTTCATCCCTTGCCCAAACCAATCAATTAACCAACTCAAAAATCACAGAGGTAACCGTTTTCCTTAATCGCGCCCAGGTTACCCGTAAAGTGAGCGTCCAATTAACCGAAGGCAAAACCAATCTTGTTGTTTCAGGACTCACTTCAGCGCTGGATCCCCAGAGCATCCAGGTTTCAGGAAAGGGGAATTTTATTATTCTTGGCACCAGCCATCAGCAAAATTATTTGTCGGAGTTGAATATGCCGAAGGCTTTGAAAGCTATGAAGGATTCCGTTGAATTGCTGCAGAAGCAAGTGCAATGGGAGCAAAGTCAGAAAGAAATTCTAAACAAAGAAGAGCAGATGCTCATGAGCAACCAGAAAATTGGTGGGATAAATCAAAACCTGACCGTAGTCGAATTAAAAGCAATGGCCGATTTTTATCGAAGCCGATTGACGGATATTGTTTCTTCGCGAATGAAGGAAGACGAAAGGATCAAGAAACTGAACGAACAAATTGCAAAACTTCACCAACAAGTCAATTCCCAAAACGAGTTGCACCAGCGCAACACCAGCGAGGTTACGGTGAGTGTTTCCGCGGAGGCTGCGACCAATGCCGAATTTGAAATCAGTTATGCAGTTGCGAACGCGGGATGGATTCCGCAGTATGACATCCGTGCCATCAACACAAAAAATCTTTTGCAGTTAAACTACAAAGCCAATGTATTTCAAAGCACAGGCGAAGAATGGAAAAATGTAAAATTGAAACTCTCGACAGCTAATCCAACCCAAAGCGGACTAAAGCCAGAATTGGTGGCGTGGTACCTGAATTTTTATCAGCCAATTAATTCGGAGCGAAGACTTCAGGGTAAAGTAGCCGGTGTTCAGATGGCGCCATCAATGGCAATGAGAAAAACTGAAGCATCCGATGATAAGGACCTTTCGCCTGCATCGACTTCTGCGGAATTTGTAAGCACAGTTCAAACTTCTCTAAACACCGAGTTTGATATTTTACTGCCGTACACAGTTTCATCGGCTAACAAACCAACATTGGTTGACGTTCGCAACTATGCATTGAAAGCCGAATACAATTATTCGTCAGCACCTAAGCTTGACAACGATGCTTTCCTGATTGCCAAAGCCACTGGCTGGGAAGAACTAAGCTTGTTGCCGGGCGAGGCGAACATTTTCTTTGAAGGGACTTTTACCGGAAAGTCTTTCATCGATCCAAACAACCTTAAAGACACGTTGTCACTTTCGTTGGGTCGTGATAAACGCATTGTGGTAAAACGTCAGAAACTGAAGGCATTGACTTCGCGCAAATTTATCGGCATAAACCAGAAGGAAACTTTTGCCTGGGAGATTTCCATTCGCAATACAAAAGCCGAAGCAATTCAAATTTCGCTGGAAGATCAAATCCCGGTTTCGCAAAACAGTCAGATTGAGATTACAGCCATCGATCTTGCCGGAGCGAAATGCAATAAGGACACCGGAAAGCTTTTGTGGGGCCTGAATCTGCAACCTAATGAGACCCGGAAAATTGTTTTCAACTACGAAGTGAAGTATCCGAAAGATAAAAACGTCAATGGCTTGTGAGGTTGTTAGTAGTTATTAGTTAATCGTTAATTGCAGCACTCGAATAACTAATAACTATTAATTATCAAAGTTCCCTGATTTCAAAGTCTTTCCCTTTCCCAAATTTAATCAGGTCTTTTAAGCGGTAACGTTCAAGGGTGAGAAGGTCTTTGATGACAAAGTCGCTATTGCCTAGAATCCGTTCGATTTCAAATTCATTGACGTCGCCAAAATTTATGATACGATATTTTTTTCCAACACGAAGTGAACTGAATGCAAGGCCTTTCATCAGAAAGTATTTCGGATAAAATTTTGAAATGAAAAAAAACAAATCTAAGTTTTAATTAACTTCCCACAATGTCAGAAGAAGAAATCCGGCAAGAGTATGACATCATAAGCCGCTCCAAGAAAGACCCTGCGGCTTTTGGCGTGTTGTACGAAAAATACTTTGACCGCATCTTCAATTTCATTTACACCAAAACCGATAACGAAGAACTGACCGCAGATCTTTGCTCGCAAACATTTTTAATCGCCTTGGGAAATATCAACAAATTTGAATTTCGGGGCCTGCCGGTTTCTGCATGGTTTTATAAAATTGCCGGCAACGAGGTGAATAAGTATTACCGAAAGATCAAATCCCAAAAGACCTACAGTCTGGAAGAGGGACGCATCCGCGAATTGTTTGGACGAGAAGAAGAAGATTATTCCGAAGAGGTGTTGACAAAGCTGATGGCTCTCATGAAGGATTTGCCGGACGAAATGCTCGAAGTGCTGCAATTGCGCTTCTTTGAAGATAAGGACTTTAAGGAGATCGCGTTCATCCTTGACCTCACGGAGAGCGGCGTGAAGATGCGCACTTACCGCGCATTGGATCGACTTCGGAAAAGTTTTAACGTTAAGATCAGGTACGATGGCAAAGAATGAAATAAAATTAAGAAAGCGGTTGATTGATGACCTGTCTTTGCAGCGTCATCGGAACTATTCGCTGTTACTCAAGCAACACGAGCGCCAGAAGCACATTCATCGGGCCAAACGATTTTTTCTGTATTCGCTTCTGGTGGCAATGGTCATTGTGCTCCTGCTTTCACTGGTTTCATACTTTCTCGTTCGGCTGGAAAAGAATAGGGAGTTCAAACAAAAAGAAGAGAAGACCTCAATGGTTCAAAAATAATTCCAAAAAAAATAATTTACGCCTTGTGACTTTCTTACGCGATTGGGATTCTTAGGTTGAATTGCAATTCATAGTGATATTTTTTTTCAACAAAAACTATTCCTATGAAAACCGAAGTGACAAGACTGAACTGGGAGGACATCATCTTTGAATCCCGCAATAAAGAATACGGAGCGTATTTCATTCGCAAATCGTATGACAAAAATGTCGCGAAAGCTTCCATGATTGTGATGTTGTTCTTATCGTTTGTGTTGGGGGTTATTCATGTCGCTTCCTTGAGGCCGGTGGAAATTAAAACACCAACCTCAGTTGATAAAGAAGGCAACTGGGTTGATCCTCCGACTATTATCCCGGATCCTCCCATTAAAAGAAGAGATACAAAAGCAGAACAAGCTGTAAATCGTGATCTTCTTGAAAGAGTAGTTATGCATGAGGTTGAGCCGACTCCAGTCAAACCACTAGAAACAACTTCGGTTCGTCAGGAAGAAACAGGTACAGGTTCACCAACTGAAGGTATTGAATCAGGTGGCCGCGATGCAGTAACTCCAGTGATTGTTGATCCGCCTAAGATTATCGATTTTGCTGAAGTAATGCCAGAGTACCAGGGAGGTATGAGCGCCATGATGAAATTTCTTCAAAAAAATTTGAAGTATCCGGCAAGCGCAAGACGCATGGCCATTGAAGGAACCGTTTTTGTAAGGTTTGTTGTGAATAGCGATGGTGACGTCGTGAACGTAGAAGTGATTAAAGGCATCAGTGCCGTATTGGATAATGAGGCCAGGCACGTGATTGCCTCGATGGCAAAATGGAAACCAGGTCTGCAACATGGTGCTCCCGTGAATGTAAGAATGGTGTTGCCGATTAAGTTTAAATTGGAAGAGTAAAAAAATTTAGCAAACAAAGCAGATCTTTCCAAGAAAGTTATTTCCTAAGCAATCGCTTCATCAATGGCCCGCTGCTCATACTGGTAACCAATGCCATCACCACGAGTGAAACAAAAACGCGCTCGTTGATTACGCCATTTTCCAATGCAACGATGCCTAAAATAATTTCCATGGCACCGCGGGCATTCATGCCACAAGCTGCAGCAAATGATTCGCGCCAGCTAAAACCTCCGAGCCGCGCACCTAATCCGCTTCCGGAGATTTTTCCCACGAAAGCAATCACCACAATGATTAAAGTTAACAGCCAATCAAAATTTGTAATAAAGTTTACCCGCAATCCAATCGACACGAAAAACAAGGGCGCAAAAATATTATTGATGAATTGATGAACAATTTCCTTGGCACGTTCACTGAAATGCTCGGAGTCGCCAAGAGCTACACCAACGATGAATGCACCAAAGACAGCATGAATGCCAATGTATTCAGTGAAAGCAGCCCCCAAAAAACATAGCGCCAGTGAAAGGGAGAGCACTCCTCCTGGCCAGGCCATTTTCTTGTTTACCCACGGAAGCACCCGGTTCAGCAGGCCACGACCGATGGTCAGCATCACTACCACATAAGTGATGGTTAAACCAATTGTATAACCGACTGACATGGCATGGCCGTTCTTACCAATCATGCCCAGAATTACAGAAAAAATAATCCAACCTATGACGTCATCAACCATCGCTGAAGTGACCACCAACAATCCCATCCGTGATTTGAAGAGATTTAAATCCATCAGAATACGCACAATAACCGGCAATGCAGAAATAGCCATGGCTGTGCCCATAAAAAGTGCAAAGACCAGGTGTTGGTTTTTATTGGCAATACCAAAAAATTCAGGGAATAGGTATGGAAAAATAAACCCAACAAAGAAAGGAACGATCAATCCAAGCAAACTGGTAGCCAACGCTTGTCTGCCTTGCTGCCAAACGATGTGTAGATCTACTTCGAGGCCGGCAATAAAGAGGAGCATTACTACGGCTACCTGTACAAACCCGGAAAGGATTGTAGCTGAAGTGCTCGGTACTGGAAAGAGTACATAAAACCATTCCGGTTGAATCATGCCGAGAACGGTTGGTCCTAATAAAATCCCTGCAAAAATTTCACCAACGACGGCCGGTTGTTTTATTTTTCTTGCAGCCTCGGCAAATAAGCGACCCATAAGCAGCATGATGCTTAACTGCAATAAAAGATGAACAACATCAGGGTGTCCAAGTTTACCCATGATCTTCTTTTCGTTGGTTAACTACTAACAAGTTGCATGGTAAGTCGGCAAAAACATATTCAAGGTCATGAGGAAAAATGCGGTCAAATAACGATAATCTTTGTGGCGGGGCACCAACGACCAAGAGTCCCGCCTGTTTGCGTTTCACAAATTTGCACAACTCGAAGCCCGACTTTCCTGAAAGCATCTTAATGTTAACCTTGGTTTTTTCACGCGGAATTTTTTCCAGGATTTTTTCTACGGTTAAAATTTCTTCCCGCATCATTTCCTGTTTCTGTTCGTTGTATTCCTGTTCGGTTGACTGCTCACTGGCTGCAAGCGTTAACCCCAGTAGTTTCAACTCGCGCACGATATGCACCCACTGTGAGCCTTCCAGCTCACCAATGTAGCAGGCAGTTTCAATCGCTTGTTCAACATGGAGGCTGTCTTCTGCATTTACCACAATTTGTTGGATCGGTTTGGGGTTCATGGAGGGATTGTAAACGAGATAAACAGAGCAATCGGCTTTTCGCATAATGGCTCGTGCCACCGAACCGATGTAATGCGTTAGCACTTTTTCTTTTTTGAGTGCACCCGCCACCAATAAATCAATTCTTTCCGCCCGACAGACATTTAGAATTTCTTTAGAAGGATTGCCTTCTTTCCAAATGATCTTGGGTGGATGGATGGATCTTACTTTTCTTAACAGCTCGTCCATTTTTTGCTCTTCTTCTTCCCTGTGCTGTCCGATATGGATAAGAATCAGTTCTGAAGAAAAAAGATGGACTAAACGGTTAGCCTCGGCGAGCATAGCTTCTGCGGTTGGAGAAAACGCAATGGCAAGGCCTATTTTTTTAAAACGGAAATTCACAACCATAAAATAACAACACCAATTTGGTTGCTCATCATTATTTTGGGAAAATCTTTAATCATGGACGTCATACCATTTTCGCCAAGAATATATTGTTTATTTTTACGCTAAATTCACAATGGCCGAGAACACGTTCAAAAGCAATTCTTTCAAAAAACCTGAAAAGGAAAAAAAAGCGAAAAGCAAATCCAAGCCTTGGTTCAGTTTCGAGTTTTTTTCAGACCCCCGTTTCCCACTAGCTGTTGGCTTCTTTTTGATTATCGTTTCCCTGTACCTCGTTACTGCCTTTCTTTCCTATCTGTTCACCGGGAAGGCTGATCAAAGTGTAGTTGAAGCACTTTGGAGTACGGATTTAATTCAATCTGGTAAAGATGCAGAGAATTGGCTCGGCCTTTACGGAGCGATTACCTCGCACTATATGATTTTCAGGTGGCTGGGTATTTCAGCCTTTTTTATGCCGCCTTTGCTTTTTTTCCTCGGTTTTAAGATGGTTTTTAAACGGGACCTGATTCCATTATTTTCCGCGTTTATTTTTTCTGTTTTCGCGGGCTTGTGGCTCAGCCTGCTCCTTGGATATATCACACACAGCATGGCCGGAGTCAATGAAGTTGGATTTTTGAGCGGAGGGCTTGGTTATGAACTGGCCAAAATTTCGGATGGACTTTTTGGGTGGGGAACATTCTTAATCTTGGTCCTTACGCTTTTCATTTTTATCATTTATTATTTTAATGTCACGGCTATTAATGCTTTTCAGGTTCGTGATCCAAAACCAATGGGCAATGAAGCATTGACATCTTCTGATGAGGTGCCGGTATCTCCCTATACCGATGATCTTGACAATTGGCCAACGAAGGAAGAGGTGCCTGAACCAGTTCTCGTGGTTAACCAACCCAAAGTAGAAACGGTGAAGCCGGAACTGAAATTGGAAGTTGAACGAAAGAAAGAAGAAGTGGCGAAGAACCTGGACTTGATTGTTGAAGAACCAAAATCAGACACGGATCATTTGGCGGAAAAATTGGTGGGAGAAAAAGGTGTTTATGATCCGACATTGGATTTAAGCGGCTATCAATTCCCTCCTTTAGAATTACTCAATGAATATGAGACGGGGAAAGTGCAAGTGACCCAGGAGGAGCTCAATGCGAATAAAGACAAAATCGTTGCTACGCTCACCAATTTTAAAATTGGTATTTCAAGTATTAAAGCAACCATTGGCCCAACGGTTACACTCTACGAAATTGTGCCTGATGCCGGGATCAAGATTTCACGCATCAAAAACCTGGAAGATGATATTGCACTGAATTTGGCTGCCCTTGGCATCCGTATCATTGCCCCTATTCCCGGCAAAGGAACAATTGGCATTGAGGTGCCTAATAAAAATCGCGAGATGGTGAGTATCCGCTCGGTACTTTCATCGCAAACTTTTTTGAAGACGGATAAGGAACTTCCGGTAGCGTTGGGTAAAACTATTTCAAATGAGCTGTTTATCATGGACCTCACAAAAATGCCACACCTGCTTGTTGCCGGGGCCACCGGCCAGGGAAAATCGGTAGGCTTAAATGTGATCCTCACCTCACTGTTGTATAAAAAGCATCCAAGCCAGCTGAAATTTATTCTGGTTGACCCCAAAAAGGTGGAAATGAGTTTATTCAGTAAAATTGAACGTCATTACCTGGCCAAGTTGCCGAACAGCGAAGATGCCATTATCACCGATACCAAGAAGGTGGTGTACACGCTCAATTCCCTTTGCATTGAAATGGAGAACCGCTATGAAATGCTGAAAGATGCGGGCGCAAAAAACCTAAAAGAATATAACGCGAAATTCGTTTCACGAAAGCTGAATCCGAAAGAAGGCCATCGGTTTTTGCCTTATATCGTTTTAGTGATTGATGAGTTGGCCGATTTAATGATGACCGCAGGAAAGGAAGTTGAAACGCCAATAGCACGATTGGCGCAACTGGCGCGGGCAATAGGTATACATTTGGTGGTGGCTACACAACGCCCTTCCGTGAATGTGATCACAGGTGTTATTAAAGCCAATTTCCCAGCACGCTTGTCATTCCGGGTAACTTCGAAGATTGACTCGCGCACCATACTTGATACAGGCGGTGCGGATCAATTGGTAGGGCAGGGGGATATGCTTCTTTCTGCGGGGTCGGAAATCATTCGCTTGCAAAGTCCGTTTGTTGATACGCCTGAGCTGGATAAGATTGTGGATTTTATCGGCTCACAACGGGGGTATGACTCGGCCTATTTGCTTCCCGAATTTGAAGGCGAAGATGAAGGGGGTGCATCAACCGTCGATTTATCCGAGCGGGATGCCATGTTCGAAGAAGCTGCTCGCTTGATTGTTCACCACCAGCAAGGCAGTACTTCGTTGATTCAACGAAAATTAAAATTAGGATACAATCGCGCAGGCCGGTTGATCGACCAATTAGAGGCTGCCGGAATCGTAGGACCATTTGAAGGCAGTAAGGCCCGCGAAGTACTGATTAGGGATGAAATGAGTTTGGAACAGTTGTTAAATACATTGAAAGAAAAACATAGTCAATCTAATTAATAGAGATGGTGATGAAGAAATCAATTTTAGTTTTTATTGGAATTCTGGTAGGAAACATTTCGATGGCCCAATACGATCCGAAGGCGTTGGAAGTACTGGAAGCCATGGGTAAGAAATACAAATCCTTTTCCTCCTTTGAAGTAGCTTTCACGCAGGCACTGACCAACGAATCGGCGGGCGTGAAAGAAGAACTAAAAATGAAGGTCACCATTAAGGGAGACAAGTACCGGCTTGAACTGGTAGAACAGCAAATCTACAATAATGGGGTAACGATGTGGACCTATCTGCCCGCCAATAAGGAAGTGAACGTGGATAATTTTGACCCCAAGTCAGATGACTTGAACCCATCCAAGATATTTGAAATGTACAAGAAAGGGTTTAAGTACCTGCTTCTGGGAGAGAAAAATGAGGGCGGCGTTCTTTGTGACGAAGTAGATTTAGTTCCCGAAAAAAAGGAGGCGCAATATTTCAAAATAAAAATGATGATTGCTAAAAAGGATAAAAGTGTTCAAACCTGGACCATGTTTGACCGCAGTGGCAATCGCTATAAAAATACGATCACCAAATTCACACCTAACGTAAAGGTAGATGACGCGTTCTTTACATTCGATCCCAAAAAATTTCCAGGTGTGGAGGTGATTGATTTAAGATGATGGATAAATAGTTCGTAAAGCTGAACGCAGTGCCCTTAAGCAATTGTTTTATTTTACTGAATGAATCGAAAGCAACTATTCGAGCAAATCAAAAGAAAAAGATCCTACCTTTGTGTAGGGCTTGACACGGATATTGAGAAAATACCAAAGCATCTTTTAAAACAAGACGATCCGGTTTTCGAGTTTAACAAGCAAATCATTGATGCCACGAGAGAATTTTGCGTGGCCTACAAGCCCAACATTGCATTTTATGAATCTCTGGGAGCCAGGGGTTGGGAA
>Ga0206910_1014_pt1 | contig 41160 bp, 46 predicted proteins | sample Alteio_BWOrgHeat_77_FD_152949 | JGI IMG/M metagenome (GOLD analysis project Ga0206910, IMG submission 152949) | Enriched cells from forest soil in Barre Woods Harvard Forest LTER site, Petersham, Massachusetts, United States -... | ecosystem: Environmental > Terrestrial > Soil > Temperate forest >... | reverse complement strand
GCCGCTGGACTCGAACTAAACGCGAAGGCGGTCGCGCTCGGTTTGACGGTTCAGGAGTACAAGCACTCGAAGAACGCTCACCGCACACTCATCAAAGCCGCAATCGAGCGGTTTGTTTCTGATGCTAAGAAAACTAAGAAGCGCACGACCGCCGCAGAGTACGAGCGCAACCTGAAACAGTTTGAAGACAGTCTCGGCAACGTCCGCTTCCTCGATGAAGTCACCAAGAAGACCCTGACTGACTTCCGAGACTTCCTCGCTAGCGAAGGGTATGAGCCACGGACTCTACACAATCGTTTGCTGCTCGTCTTAATGCTCCTCAAGGCCAACGGCATCAAGACTGAATTCTCGCTCGTCAGGGACTTGCCGGAATATGAGGAAGAGGCCGCTGTCCCGTATGAACCCGCCGGACTCAAGAAACTGTTTGCAGAGATGGATGAGGAAGAGACCGTTCGATATAAGTTTTTCCTTGGGACGGCCTGCCGCGAGCAAGAAGTGATGTATGCCGCATGGCAGGATATTGATTTCACCCGAGGGGTTTACCATATCCGCGCAAAGGCCGAGGTTGGTTTCACTCCCAAGAAACACGAAAGCCGTGATGTCAAGATGCCCACGGAATTGGTGGAACTCCTCAAAAAGCGTAGAAAACACCCTCCACATCAGCGCTGGATTTTTGTCAACGGAGGGGGAAAGCCTGAGGGGCATTTCCTTGAAAAGTTCAAGCGTATTGCCCTGCGTGCGAAAGTGAATTGCGGAAACTGCGTGGCACCTTGGACTGAGGGGAGGTACCCCACACGGAAAATCGAGGTGAGTTGTAAGACGCACCCTGTCTGCGAACACCACTATCTGCATAGACTCCGCAAAACATGCGCAAGCAACTGGGAGGCAAAGGACGTGCCTGTTCGCACGATTCAGTACATGCTCGGGCATAAGAGTTTAGAGACCACGCAGAAATACCTGGGCATCACAAATCTGGATTCGTTGACTGAAAAGGTCGATGCAGCGGCGGTAATCGTCTAGGTTTTACAAGAACTAAGCGGGACGCCCGACTGTAACCAGCAGTCGAACGCCCCTGAACACTAAACGGCAACAGAGGTGCCGTCCTATGTCTAGGGGAGTTGCTGATGGAAGGGTTGACGACGCCTGTCGGCGGCTTGAAAAAGAAATCGGAACTAAACTAAATGAAAATATGCCCATCGTGCGGAGCAGACGTTACAGTGCTCATCGTCAATCTGGCCAACGGCCAACGCCAACGCTTCTGTCACAACTGCTCTGGCCGTGGTTGCCCGACTTTCATGGCGTATTACGTACTCACCAACGAAGACGTGGCGTGGCTCCGGTCATGCGGCATCGACCGGGAACTGTCCAGCATCGAAGACCGATGAAACAATGAAACCGGAAGAGACACACACGCTTGGCACGAGTGAAACAGGTTCGCCGCAATTCGTCCCATTGCCGGACAAAGAAGCTATGCAGTCAGCGATTCAGGTGTCGTATGATCTCGTGCGCGGAATTAGGGGGCAGGTCAGTACCATTTACAAAGGTTGATTCGCTGTGGCAACGTAAAGTGCCGGGGCCGTAGAGGCTCACGGAATTTGCCGGATACCGGAATACGCGATGGACGATATGTCAGGCTTTCGTGTTATCTGGGACGGCGATAGCGAGACAGATTGCGTTGAGATATGCCGCGATCTTCAGAGGGCTGGCATCGTATACCGAGTCACGCAACAACCAGTCTCGCGCTCAATTCGGATGCGCGTAATTTGGAAGTTTCGAGTGGGTGTCCGGGACACGGATTACGATTCTGCCAAACGAGCATTAGGTCTCGACCGGGAGGACGAGATTGAGGGCCAGACCTTTGAAATCCCAGAGAGTAACGATCCCATCAGCCAATCTAATCAGCTAGATGAAGCTGCGCGGGCGGGGTCATATCTAAAACCTCTCGATCAGAACGAAGCGACTGAGGAAGTTTGGTCGCAAAGTCCCTCGGATCATTCTTCGATGGTTGAGCTAGCTCTGAAAGAAAATCTGATTCGCTACCGCATACAGCGCGAAGAAAATGGAAGGCGCAAGTTTCTTGTCGCTCCAGGGGATAATCTCAGAGCGCGTGAAATCTTACGCCAAATAAAAAACGGCGAGCCTCCGAGCTAGGGTGCAAGTTGCTCCGAAGGCGTGTGCCCGAGTTCCTGTTTCTCAGGCCGACGCTTTCGGATCGTTCTAAGGGCGAGCCACGCGCCGAAAGAATACGCGAGAGCGGCATAAAAGGGCATAGTGGTCACCAATTGATCGAGACAGTGATTTTTTGGTTGGCATCCCCATCCGAAATAATGTGAAAGGGGAGAATGCCGGAGTTCAAGGACCGAGGTATAGCCTACCTCGGGGTTTAAACTCGGGACTGCGATGACTGCATAAGCCAACGATAGGAAAGGAAGTATCCAAACATACTTCATTGACTGATGACGTAAGCGCTTCCCCAGAACCCATCCAAACCACAAACCCAGAACGATCTGGACAGGAAAGTACGGAATCTCTGTCAGAATGTGATGGAGCATCCGCGTGGAATGCACCATCCCGAACAGTCCCGCAATTTGGAAAAGCGAGATAGCGAGAAGATAAGCAAAAACGGCAACGCCGAACGTGCCACCCAATTGGTGCGCAACAAATATCGCTATTGAGGTTGCTACCCTCATCCACGATGCTGTTTTCGTAGGCATGCTCAATGCGCGCGACTGTTCGCGATGCATTGGCCACCGTTGTTGACTAGTTGGGCTGCGACTCCTATTGCGCTCGTGGCGTCCGCGTTATTGCTTCCATTAGGGTTTAAATTGCTCGCAGGGCCAGGACGCTTGGGGCTCGAATCTTTCACGAGCCTTCCGTTGTTTGAAGCCTCGTCGGCCTTCGTTTGTTCCTTTGGATGAGTCAACTCGGCACTTTCCCCGAGGATGTTCCCTCCGCAATAGACCGGGTCTACGCCCGTAAAACCCGATAGAAACTTAAAAGGCTTCAATATGTATTTGTAATCCTCTTCAAATTGCCGAGCCAATTCTATCTGGGTCGGAATATGGGGTAATATGCGCACGCTCGTAAGTACAGCGCCGTTGGGGCAATTGCCGCTGCACTGCCCTTCGACCGTTTGTCCGGACAAATCGTATGGGGAGTAGGTATATATTATCCAGTTATTGTCTTTGTCGAAAGAGACTCCAGCCTTTCCATTCACGACTGTTCCGTCCACATAATAGCCCTCGTCCGTTTCGCTGCGGCAATCGCCGGTTCTTACCTCTAGAACCTTTGTCCGTGCATCGTTCAAGTAGATGCAGTCAAGCCCAAAGGGATCAATGTAATTGAGCGGATTGTTCAGCACATACGAGTACGCATTCCAGCTTTGTGGATTCCCCGCAGTCGCCCCTGCATTGTCGGGATCGTGGCGCATGAACCGGCCAACCGAGGACCCGAAATACCTTGCTTCGAAGTTGTCCAATCCCGACTCGCTGTCCCGTTCTTTCGATGTAAATTTATAACCATTGTTGCAAGAAGAGATCAGCGACCGCTCGCCTCCAAACGGATAAAAATCGGCATCATAGCAGATGGAACCTGCTGCATTCGTAAGCACACGAGCAGTACCGAGATGATCCGAAAAATAATAGTTGACGTTATTTGAAGCATCGCGCCGAGCAATACGCTGGCCATTGAAGAATGTGTATTCAAAGAAGCTCGCGTTATTCGTTGCACCCGTACCGTCCGTTTCGTCAAGCGCGTCAGAACTTAATCCATACCAATAGAGTTTGATCGCTTGTCCACTGCTGTTGAGCTTCGCCACACGCCACCCATCGCCATCATACAGATAGCTGATTCCGAGCATCGGAATCGACTTAATATTGCCCTCCGCATCATAGCTGTAGCTCTTTGCGGTGTCCGTCAGAAGGTTTCCCGCCGCGTCATAACAATAAGTGGCGACCGTTTGCAGAACGCCGGAACTGTTAAAGCATGCCGTCGAGGCTTGGACTTGATTGTTGGCGCTGATCGTCCAGCCTTGGGGCTGTTCGTATGTGCAACCATCATAGCTCGAAGATGACTCGCTCACGGATAGCAAGTTGCCCCAAGCGTCAAAGCCGAACGATTCACCGAAGCAGTTCGATGTGCTGGTCGAGTACGTTGAAGCGGTTTGTGCGGTCGTAAGGCGATTCAGCGGATCGTAGGCGAAGTTTTGCGAGCGCGTGTTGTCCCGGTTATTGGTAATGCCCACAACGTTTCCATTGTCCGCTGAACCTGCATTGAGGTTGTATTTTAAGTCGAGAATGCTTCCGGTTACCGCCGTCGCGGTGCAGGCAGTGGTTGAGTTCCACGGCAACGCGGTGCCGGTTGTTCCGTAAATCCAACACGGCTGCAAGCGCGAGTTAAGGATAGCCGTAGAAAAAATAGTTCCGTTATTGTTGAAGAGCATGGCCAGGGCACCATTGGGATAATACTGCGCATTTGAAGCGTAAGGGATGTTGCCAGTGCTATCCATTGCCGAGAGGGGGCGACCTGCTCCACCAGGCGTGTAACTAACAACATGGCCGCTCGGATAGGTGATGCTGTTGATCGAGCCGTCCAGATTGTTTTGCGCGACCGTTGTAAGTGTTATGCCGCTGGTGGTCCTTTTATCCGTGGTTTTCCAGCCAAGCGAAGCGATGTCATAACTCCAAGCTTCCGCGCCCGCTCCATCACACATGCTCGTCCGCTTGCCAATACCATTATTGATGGTCAATGAGGGTGGCGTGCATCCAGAAGGGGCGATGGCGTCGTATCCGTATCTGACGGTAGGCGTCCCATCTGAATATGACTTCTGCGTGAGCCGATTTAAGGCATCGTGGGCGAAGGTGGTTGTGACCGTGGCGGTGCTGGGCTGGTTCGGAGCCGGAGCGGTTTTCGTGCCGATGTTGCCGTTCGCGTCGTAACTATAGTTGATGCCGCCTGATTCTGGATTGCTCACACTCGTTAGCCGCGAAAGCGAGTCATAGGTAAAGCTGCGCTGCCGCGAGCCGCTTTGAGTGACGCCGATAAGATTGTCAAAGACGTCATAGTTGTACGTCGTGGCTGCGGGCGTGGAAAGCGAGAGCGTAGGAGAACTGCCTCCAGTCAACTTCGAACCTGAAACAGAAACCGTGAACGATGGCTGCGAAAAGCTGCTCGGCTGGTTCGTTGAAGAGCCGCCGCTTAACGTGAAATTTGTGTTCGCGCCAGCGGCCTTGGCGGTCAAAGTTAGGGTGCCGCTAGAAGCTGACGCCGTGACAGGTGAACCCGCCGCGTTGAGAGCAGTGGTTAATCCCGAGGCAACTGAACTCAGCGTGTCGGTCTGTCCATAGCTCACGTTCGCCTGGAATCCAGCAATTTTGATCCAAAGGCTGCCCGTGTCATACACTGTTGCCGTGCCATTGCTCCCTCCAGTGAGCCCTGATCCCGAATTGCTGCTTGAGAAAGATGGACTGGTGAAATGACTCGAATCATAAGTCGAGGAGGATGACAAAGAGTAGTTCGTGGTGGCACCTGTCGTCTTGGCGGTAAGCGAGACCGTTGCACCTGACGCAGACGCTGTTACCGAAGCACCTGAATCCGCGTTGATGCTCGACGCCAGCGCAGATGAGATCGAAGATGTGGTCGTGCCCGATCCGCTCCAACTGGTGCCGTCTGCATGCCCGTTCACAGTGATGATGCTAGTGCCCGAGTCGTAGGTCGTAACTGCATTTTGCCCACCCGTCAGAGCGGAGCCTGAATTCGCTGTGGAGAATGATGCGCTGCTGAAATGGCTGGAATCATACGAACATGACGACGACAGGCTATAGTTTGTGCCTGCTCCTGTTGTTTTGGCAGTGAGGTTGACTGTGCTGCCAGAGGACGAGGCGTTCACCGATGCTGCGCTGTCCCCGCTGATGCTGGATGCTAGGGCCGAAGCAATCGAAGAAGTTGTCGTGCCCGATCCGCTCCAGCTTGTTGGGTCGCCGTGGGAATTCGCGGTAATTGTGCATGAGCCGGAATCGTAAACGGTCGTATATACGGCGTTTGTACCGCCAGTGAGAGTCGAACCCGAAGTGCTCATGGAGAACGACGCAGGCGGGAAGTGATTGTTGACCAAGGTTGAGCTTACGGTAGTTGAAAGCGCATAGTTCGTACCAGCGCCCGCAGTTTTGCTGGTGAGCGAAATCGTCGCGCCACTGAGGGAAGCCGAAACAACGGAGTTGGTGTTGCCATTGACTGAACTGGTCAGCGCGGAGGCAAGCGATGTTGCGGTCGGAGTGGGGGACGGCGGCGTAGTGCTCAGGCTGTTAGGATTTCCGTAGGTTGCCGTTCCTGCCACCGTGCCGTTTACAAGAATCTGTAGGGTTCCGCCATCGTAGACTAGCGAGCACGAGCTTGTGCCACATGGGCGCACTGACCTCTCGCTGCCCGTAATAGTGACGCTGCCTGTGCCCGAAGTTGCGGCCTGTGTTTGGACTTGTGTGCTTTGAAGAGCTCCATTGAATGTAACTGAGCCAGTACCCGCCGTCGCCGCTTGTGTCACTTTGCTTTGCAATGTCCCGCTGAAAGTAACCGTTCCCGTTCCAGATGCAGCTGGCGTACCTCCTATACTTTGCTCGCTGCCAGCGACGGTTCCAGAGCCAGTGCCGGATGTTGCAGGCGAAGAAGCTCCGGGTTCGTCCACTTCGATCAAGCGGCCAAGACCATCAGAAATACTTCTGCGACTGTTGCCGACCTGGTCGCTCACGGTCACTGTATTTCCTGAGTAGCTCGCAAAGACTGTGTTCATCGGCTGACTTACGCACGGATTGCCGCCGCTCGGCAATGTGCCATCGGGAGGCACTACGAGGCACTCACGTCCAAGAGCATCGAAGTAATTTGTCGTTGTGCCGTCGCTAGACAGGCTGCTGCTTCGGTGCGGATTTGATTGCTTCCAAACGCGGCCTGAACCGTCATACGTGGTATCCACGTAGTCAGTGCCATCAGGATCGCTGGTGATTTGAGTCCGAACGACGTGCCCCAACCCATCCATTATGGCAACACTGGTGAATGGAATTGCGGAGGTTATCGACTTGGCTATTGTCATCGTTGGTGATAGCGGTAGGTCATTGTAACTGACGGTGGTTTTGCCGCGATCGGGGTAATCGATTTCGGTTAGACGGCGCAAGGAATCGTTGTACAGGTAATTCGTGGACAGGTTGTTCTGGTCGGTAGAAGAAATCAACTGGCCGTCCGAAAAAGCGTATTTGAAACTTTCGATGTGGGCCACACCGTTCGTAGGGGGTTGCGTAATCTTCGTCAGATAGGAGTTCGTGCTGGACGAAGGTGGGGAGTCGAAGTTGTCCGCGTAGGAGTATTGGGTTTGGTTGCCGTTGGGGTCAGTAACGCTGAGCATTTGGCCCGTTTCGTCGTAGGTGTATCGGGTGACAGCATTGGTACAACTGAAGCACTGCTGGGTTACGGTCGTGGCATTGCCGCGAGGAGCAGTGGAACTTGCAGAGTAATTGAGTTCATCGTGGGTGCCTGACGGTGTCGAGGCGCTGGGCGTTCCGCTTTGGTCATAGGAATAATCAGTTTCAGCTACTAGTGTTCCATTTTTCCCATAGACTTTTACACTAGACGGCCGGTCAAGAATGGACGCACCGCTTGGGTAAATCGGTGTCGGGGAAAACGTTTGATAGGTTGTGGTGGTTTCTCGGGCTGGCGTTACGTTCTGAGGCGGAATGCTGCTGTTAGCACAAGCCGATGCAGCGCTGATCTGACCGAAGTCATACTCCTTCTTGTCGGCTAGCAACGTCCCGGTCGTGTAGGAGTAATACGCACCTGCAACGAGTCCGTTATCGAGCGTTTCCAGTTCACAAAGCAGGACAGGTGAAAGCCCTCCCATTTTCTTTGTGACAGTCTTCACTACGTTTCCTGAGATGTCGAACATTGTCGTGGTGCTTTCAACAGGCATGTATTGAGCACCCGACGACACGTTGGGAGCCGATTGCTGGAGGTAAGGGCTATAAGTGTAAATGGTTTGAAGAGTCGTTCCGCGCATAAGGTCATGTGTGGTGACCGTGGTTGTTTTGGCCGTCCAAGCTGTAACGTTGCTCGTCGACCAGGTTGTTGTGTAAGAGAAATCCTGTTGGAGCGCAATTGTGTTTCCGTCATAGCTCACATAGCGATGAGATATTGCGGGAGTATCGTAATAGAATTGGCATTGGTTGGACGATCCGGCCGTGTTGCTGTACGAGATATAGGCAGTTAAAGGGTTTACGCCCCACTGGTAGCTAACGTATCCGCCGGACGGATAAGTCATCTTAGCCAGATATCCAGAGCCCGACGGGTCGTAGGAGAACGCATAGCTACTACCGCTGGGTAGAGTTATCGCGGTAACTACGTTTGCTGGCGAGGCGGCGTGTGAGGGCATCGGAGTACATACGCCATTCGCGACAATCGTTTGAGAATTTATTGCTATCCCCTGGCCGGATGGCGCGGTTCCCCAAGTCAGCGTGTAAGGGCTGGCCAAGCCTACGACGGACACCGTGCTGGTTGAAGCGCCAAAACTGGAGGCGGAAAAAAGTGTTCTGCCCAAAGTATCCGTGGCGGCAACTGTATAGCTGCTCCCTGGGTAGCACCAGTTGAGACCGGACTGGCTTGAAGTGATATTGATTACGTTTCCGTTCCGATCTTCAATGGACGCCGGAAAACCGGAGGTAAAATATTGATCGTTGGAATCGTGCCAATGTGCGCATCCCCAGCCATTTCCCGGTGTAACGGGAAAGTTGTAGACAGTCCCATCTGCGTCCACAATTTGGGGTGAGCCGTCGTCCTTTTCAGCAGGCACGATGTTGGGCTCTGATAAGGGAACAATTGTCTGAGAAGCATTTGCGTCGAATTGAAGTGGATTAGTAAGGACTGCTTGAACAAAACCGTCACCTCCCGCCGTAAATTCTGACCAAGACGATTCCGCGCAGGAAAGTGTCCTTTGGGAATGATCAGAGGGTTTGAACATCCCAGCGATGTTGGAAAGACGCAGGTCGTGGCGCGAGCCCGCGAGGTCCGTGAAGATGTAGCCTCCCGTGCCCGTACAAACAGGGAAGCCGTCGCCAGTGGGAGATGAGGGCGTAAAGACCAACACATGGTCGGTCAGCTGAGGGAGCGTGAAAGACCAGGCACCAAGTGCAAATGGAGCTACGTTTGTGTAAGTCAGGATGGGGTGCTGCGGGATTACCAGGCTCTGTTGGATAAACCAAGCTCCGGTAGAGTCATACGCGAATGAGAATGGCAGAGACAGCTTGCGACCGGGCGGAGTCGGCACGGAAACGCGAAGGCTAACTGAGCCGTTTGCGGGGCTCACTGTTTCGGTGAGCATCTTGATGTAGTCATGCCCGACGCCTGGTGTTGGCGTGGTGGTCTGGTCGGTTATGCTTCCGACCTGACCATAGCCGCACGGACTTAAAGATAGAATCGAAAGGAAAGCGGCAAGGGACGCGAACCGAATTTGAGACATGGAGCCTCCAGCCTGCAAACTGCCGGGACGTTTGAACAGCACTGCTAGACTCACCCAGAAAGCGGACAGCCAATGCTTCTTTGGCCAGATGCATATATTATGGACTACCCTTATTGTCAAGTCCCTCGAAGCGAAGTACCACTAACAGTGATGCCCTTCTGATTAGAAACGAGAGAAGATACGTCAAAACACTTATTTAGGTGAGTTGTCGTTTCGCGAAGGCGACATCGTTCGCGTACCAGGAGAGCGCGGCACCGCAGAAATTCGGGCTGTGATCGGCTCCATGAACGAAGTGCTGCTCAAGGCGGCTATCGGAAGATTTCGACAACTGGCACAAGGATGAGGTCAAGCTAGTGCAGCGTAAACCAGACGACCGGCGGGAATCTTCATGAATGCAACGAACTGTCCTCCGACAGTGTTTGTCGCGTTTTTCGTAGTCTGGATAGTGCTCGGGCTCACTTCCTCTGCGTTCTTCTTTGTTGAACAAGGACGCGGCGTTGAAACGAGAGGCATGGCCCTGGTTCACAATAGGCGCAGAGGGGCTCTCTTCGCTGGTTTCGTAGGATTCTCACCAGGTCCGAGAAGTTTAGTTTTTGTCATTCCTGACGTGGCGTTAATTACCATACTGAACCTACGCACGGTTAAATTCTGTGATGCCTGTGGCAAAAACGATCTACAGGGCCTTTCTCGTCGCGCCGAAGTTTTGTGCCCAATGTGGTTCAAAACTGAACTGAAGGCCAAAGCTCGGAGTGATACTAGTTCCGGCTCCTCCGCAGATAGAGATCGATCTCGCATTCCCGTTCAAGGTACAGAACCAGAGCACGGCATTGCTCGCACTTGTCTTCTTTGATGTGCCGTAGCATTTGATCGAACGGCACCCGTCCGTATTTTGGTTTGCACGGCTTGGGCTCCGGCCAGGTCACGCGAAGAGCGTAGCACAACTGTTTTCGAACAAGGTTCGTACTCGATACGTTCATTTTCAGATAAGAAGTAGTATGCTCTCCCCAACGCGAGGGAGGTAAGAAAGTGAAAACCCGGCTTCTAGTTGTCTTCAGTCTTATCGTAGTTTCAACCTTTGCACAAACCCTGGTCGCACCCGGCTCCAAGGTGTTCATCGCGCAGATGGGCGACAACCTGAACAATTACATTGCAGCAGAGATCATCAAGCAGAAGGTCCCGCTAACAGTCGTCACAGATCAAACTCAAGCAGACTTTGCTTTGACTGGCGGGTCGCACGTCATCGGGCAGAAAACTAGTGGAAACGGAAGCATCTTGTATCCAGTTCGGGAGCGAACTGAGTACGGTGCAGCTATCTCTATGACTTCGGTAAAGAGCACTGCTGTTGTGTGGGCAGGTGACGCTGATGGCAGTAAGGTGAAACAGCTTGCCGAAAAGATCATCAAGAAAATGAACAAAGATGTGTTCGGCAAGAAGTAGGCTGACCTACGTGAAAACCGACACGAACGTCAACAGGTAGAGCTTCTTTACGTCTTGCCCGGCACAACGTTACTTGGCCATCTCGCATCAATCTGTCTCAAAATCCGTTCCGCCTTGCAGACCGCATCTTGCGTGATCTCAGTTTGAACCGCCGCGCTTTTTCCGTCCTGCAAGTCGGCAAGCTTACTTGCTGCCAAAATAGACGCGCAAACCCACAACGTTTTCTTTCGTGCTTCGTCCATGTAGACTCCGATTGATTTTGGATTGGTGGGAGAACGGGAAGTGATTATCGCACAAGAAAACCAGCGAGAGATGTTGTAATCTCTGTGAGATCACATGAGCCCTGGCCAATCCACGAAGAAACAATCCCGCCGCATTGCGGCCTGGATTTATGTGGTGATAAATCCGATCATCGAAGCTCTTCAACGGGAGTTGTCCCTCCTAGAATCCGGGAATTTAACGTGGAGGGCTCGGACACGTCGGTGCGAGATGATAAAGAACATTCAAGAATACGTCGATTCAAGACAGTGGCCTAACTACCAGGATTTCCTGGCTGAACACCCAAGGTCTGTGTTCGTGAGCGGTTTTACACAGCACGACTCGAACGTAGAAGGATTGAACAATGTTGCACAAATACTTTTCGACCGAATGGTTTCTTCCTCTTGGCCGGATTTCTCGAAGGAATTTCAGAACGCTGTCACAAGTTACGAAAACCAAAGAGCATCACTAGGACCACGAGCCCAACCATTGAGCGATATGGGGAAAGACCTTCCGGAAGAGATTGCGCAACATGTGATAAACAACGTCCAGTCGTTGCCGTCTCATTACATAATCTCTCCGTTCTGGAATGAAGTCGGTTCGAACCTTCTTTCTTTTAGAAATCGTCCAGAATTCCAGCCGCTTCATCAAGCCAGAGAAAAACTTCTTCAACATTCCACGAGACTCAAGCAAGCGTTAGAGAGTCATCGGCTAACTCTTTCACGCCGATATGATGTCCCTGCCGCACCCGTTCCGGGTCTTTCATTTGAAGAATAAATGTCTCCCAACCCTGCGTTCTCTGAACCACGGGTCCTAATCTTTGACACCGGGCCACTGTGGGAACTTATCCTTTATTCTGCGGTCCACACGCTTAAATTCTACGGCCTGAAGGGTGAATTGCAGCACCTGCAAGACGATTCGTCGTATCAACGATTGACCAAATTCGTCGCTCGCTTTCCGAAAAAGACGACTACACCTCATGTTGTTGCTGAAATTAGTTCTCGGATAATCCGAACCGAACAAAAGGGCCACTCGGCGATTTGGGAACTCGTGTATACGGAATTTTCATCGATGGGCATGGACGAAGGCGTGATGAAGCTTTTGGATATGCCTCAAGAACTTGTAGCCAATATCGGAGCCGTTGATGTAAGCGTCCTGAAGTTAGGGCTGAGTCTTAAACAACCAAAACCGCTTGTGCTTTCTATCGACGGGCGCTTGATCGCTGAATGTAAGGATGCAGGCGTAAATGCAAAAGATTTGTGGGAAGTGATCTCCGAAGAAAACCCTTAGCGTGATGCCCGGCTTTAGTAGTGAAAACAATTCAGCCACGGTTAAAGTAGTGCCCTTGCTGAATCAGCGTTTCCAATTTTTCCTGAGTATCAACTAAGCCGCTCCAGTCCAATGAGAAGAAGACCGACCGAAGGATTTCCATCGCAACGCTATTCAGATTCGCGGAAAGATGTTCAACGGTCGTCGGTACTGACAATGCGAATTCGTCATCGATTCCTGACGGCGGTCTGGTGGTGCCTATCGGAGTCATTCCTGGTACAAATTGATGAGCAAAGACCCATCTTCTGTCTCGTATAGATCGCAGCGATGCATCGACCAAAATTGGTCCTATCAAACCTGTACGCCGAAACAAATCAGCAGCGTGTTTCAGAAACATGAGCAGATACCCGACAAACTCGTACAGATGGATACCCGTGAGAGCATTCTTACTGTTGCTCGGATGGTCTGTCTCATCGAGTCTTGCTGCGTAAAAGACCATGCCCCATACATTAGTTTCAAGAAGCGACACATTGTTTAGAGGCTGACGAATGATCGCGCTCTCATACTGCGTCATTAATCCTTCTTCGTACCTCGGAAATCCATTACCGCGATACGTGGGATAACGAACACTTGCAAGGTGTTCGGCAATCTGTTCCTGTTTGCAGACTTGTTTTGCGGGAAAACGTGGTACGAGGCACAGTTCAAACACTGCACCCAATATATTCGGGTTGTTCAGTTCAGTGGGCAAGGTCGAGAGATAGATGTCGAATCTTTTTCTTGCTCGTTCAACGATGCTCCTGCGGCGGTCCAGAACGAGTTGGCGTCGGTGAAGCAATTGCTGGAGTTCATTTTCATTTGCCAAGGCAGCTTCGAATCGTCCGCTAAATTCATTCGTCCGAATCCACAATCCTTTGCGCCCATTTATGAAGTGAGGAGCTACTTCGCTCTCTTCAACAGAGATCACATAACAGACTTTTCCATTGTTATTCGGTGTGGGAATCGGACCTGAAACGTCCACCATTACGGGTGGGCTGCATTCCTTGAAGCACCAGTCCACAATTTTTTGTTTATAGCCCGGTACCTCATCAACTCCAACTAGGTCCTCGATACGGCCATCCTTGCTCTGTGCCGCTGCGCCGATAACCACAGACCCTCCGAATGTATTCGCAAACGATGTGATCTTTTTGAGAGTCTCATCTTTGTCAGGCACTTCCCGCTTGAATTCCAGTCGTGTGTTCTCGACCGCTTTTTCTTGTAACAGTTCGGCTAGATCGGAAGCTTTGAGTTGGGAGATCGGAGTCGTGTAGATGGACATAGTCGAACCTCAATAAAATTCTAATTTGGAGTATAGCGAAGGAAAGGCGAATATGCTATTTTGCATTTTATGGCCGTCCGTTCTTGCCGCGTCACGATCCAAGACCTGGAGGGCATAGCTCATACGGTCGAAGTCACGGCTGAGAGTCTGTACGAGGCCGTGGCCCAAGGACTCGCGGCACTACGACGGAGCGATTGGGTCGCCGGATTCCAACAGGGCATCGTTGAGGTTTCCGTCGCGGATGTCCGGGTTGAGCATCAGGTCAAGCTGGCGGATTTTACGCAATGGCTTGAGAAGCCAGGTGCGAAGTCACCAAGAGAGATACTTCAGCGGCAAAAATTGCGATCTATACTTGGGATGCCAACACAATCGACGTGAGTAGGCATGCCTTAATTTGATCTGGATTCCACAGCGGCAAAATGAACCTTCTTTGAACCCTCGTCGGCCCACGTAACAGCAGCGCCTTTGCCCGAACGAACAGCATGCGGGTATCCGAGTCCAGCCCCTCGCGCTACTTCGAACGTTGGTTCGAGACCCCCACCGTCATGGACTCTTCGCCCGAGAAGTCTGGTCGTACCCGATTTGTTTTCGACCCAAAAAGTCAGAGCAGTCCGGTCCGGCAACAGGACTAGCTGCGCTCTGCCGATCACGTTTCCTTCGTCAATGCGAATTGGTGCTCCGAAGTTGGAATTTCCATTATCGGAAAAGGCGACTTTCACCTCGGGTTGATCTTGCGGAGCACTGAACCATATCAGTGCGGTCGTTGTCCCATTCGCATCGAGATTGGGGCCGTTCACAGGACAGCCCTGGAAATGCCAGTTGTCCGCGTGGACGATGCGCGGTTGCGACCAGCGGCCATTGACGTTTTGAAGCAACGAAATATCACGGATGTTTTCCGGCGTGTGACCCCTATAAGCAGCCAGTAGACCCGAACTCGTCTGGACCATAGAGGTTGGGCAACAGGTGCAAGTATCCGGGTCAATGACGCTTGCTTCGGTTGTTGACCCATCCGATTGCACAACACGCGACATCAACGACACGCGCTTCTGTTTCTTCCAATTCGTACCATCGAGCCAGATGAGTGCCGCATGGTTAGCATTCACAGGGGCTGCCGAAGGATAACTGCTCTCCTCGCCTGTTCCCGCAATATTCGCCAGCGTCGGGGTCGTCCAGTGTAATCCTCGGTCTGTCGAAACCGTGAAGTACACGTCCACCTCCTGCGTGGCGGTCTTCTCATTGGGCGGCTTTTGCGACCAGTACGCGATGAGGTTTGTCTTGGATAGTGCAATCACGCCCGGGGCTTCCGAAGGATGGCGGCCAAACGGCTGACCGCTAACGATGGTTGCCGGGGCAGACCAATTTCCACCTCGCCAGAACGAATACCGCAAAGCTGCGGTTTTGTCGTTCTCAGGTTCGAGCCAGGTCAGCACTGTGCTGCCGTCCTGCATTGCTGTGACTCTAGGTGAAAAACTTCCAGGACGAGCAGGCGACCAGATTTCCCGAACAAACTCGTCTGTTAACGGATGAGAATCGGTTGAAGCGCAACCTGCGATTAGGCAGTTCAAGAAGATCATGGGAACCAGCAAAGAGAGTTTGTTTTTCATGATGTTCAGGATGCCTTCACAAATTTCTGAGGAGTCTTCTCAAATTGTTCTTTGTGTTCTGGCATGCAGAAGTAATAGGTCTTGTCGTTGTAGACAGACTTGTCGGCTGTCTTCGGGTCAACATCCATTCCGCAGACCGGACAAAATGGGCTATGGTTTTCTCCAGTACCCACATCGGCGTAGACAGAATTCGAACTTTCGTTCACCCAGCCTTGGCCCTGATATTCCATGTAATAAGCCGTTTGCTTCGCAACGTCTCGCCCGTAGTAACGCTCGACAACCCGTAGGGCCAGATCGATGCCGGAAGTGAGTCCGCCTGCCGTAGCGAGGTTGCCTTCTTCAACGAACCGCACCCCACGCTTGAGTTGGACATCTTGAAATCGCCTGGTGAAAGCCCTGTACGAATCGTGATGCGTGGTAGCAGCCTTGCCTGCGAGCAGGCCCGTGCCAGCCAGCAGGAACGCGCCAGTGCATACAGACATGACGACGTCTGCGCTTTCTGCTGATTTGCGAATCCAATCCGCCATCGCGTCGGTATCGCCTTCCTGCGCCGGGATGACCGCAACTTTTGGCTGCGGTGCCGTCTTGAGCGTGTAGTTCGGCGTGACCTTCATTCCGCCCGAGACATCGATAGGGTCTGAAGTCTCTGCAACGGTGTAGAGATGAAAGCCCTGGTCCGGCTGGTTGGGAATCCTAACGTCCTGAAAAACTTCCCAGGGACCGCAGAAGTCGATTACAGCAGCGCCCTCAGAAATTAGGAAGGCAACGGGAATGGGGCCGTGAACGGGTGGTTTTAGCGGATTCAGACTAGACGTTCCCCTGGTCGAACTAGCGGTATTTGAAACTTCTGCACTTGCGAACGAGAATGGCACGGTGGCTGTCAAACTGAGCGCCGCTGACTTTTGTAGCAACTCTCTGCGATTCATTTTCAGTCCTTTCGAATTTCGTTTTTCTTCTCAAAATCTGGGACTACTAGCTTTCCGCTGTGAACGTAATACATCCGTCCATGCAATCCGCGAGTGGAGACACAACAACCCATTCGCTTAAGTGGATAAAACAGACTTGCACTAAGCGAACATCGGAGATCAGAGTGAAAGCGAAGTTCCTAGAGGAAAACGACTGGAGGACCGCGAGCGGACAATTCCCGGATGGCAACTAGGTGGTCCGACTGGACAGCAGTTGGCCCAAAATAACCGACAACCACGGGTTCAGCCAACGTGTAACTTGCTGCGTCTACTGCAATTGTTAGCGTCGTAGCGAGAGCAGGAGGAGCGAACGGACATCTGTCGTTCTTGTCTTTGAGTCCAGCACCGGAGGGAGCCTGCTGGCAGTGGTGTTTTCCACCAGGCAAGCAACATATAGGTGTTTGCGACTGCTGCAAAGCAGCGGCTAGGGGCAGGGCGAAGACACCAAGAATCGCCGTAAGCGCCAGATTTGCCAGCAGCCGTCTCATTTTGGGAGCCTACACCCTTCTTCGACTAGACGCATAAACTTTGAAAACGTTTCTGTCCCGATGGTCTTATTACTGCCGGAGACCTTTCGTTATTCCACAATCCGGTAAGAAAATCTAGGCTTCCTTAACCACCTCTCGCGGATTCTTATCGTCGCGGAGCGCCACGAACTTAGAATGCCGCAGCCTATCTCCCTCGGTCCACTCCAGGAACTCGATGACAGCCACCAGTTTGGGACGCACCCATACGCATTTTTCCATCTTTTCCGCGTCCAGAATCTCGCCCCACCTGGCGCGACCAGTCTCCGGCAGATTAACGAACGGGCATTTATGGTCATTCTGCCTCAACGAGTCAAACACTGCTACGAGACTAAAAAGCGGAATGACAAGGGTTCGCGCCATCACCAAGCGTGCCAGTTAAGACCAACCTAGCGGAAAGCAGGTTTTGAAGGTATAACCTGCATATCTTAATCATGGACGAACAAAAGGCAGCCTCGGGGACACCTCCGGCCTTCACCCCATCATCGCCGTCTCTGCCGTCATCCCCTCATTGGTCGGAATCTTTCGTTGAACACCTGCGGACAGTGCATTTCGCGCTCAGCATTCTCGCGGTGGCAATTATTTTCACCCTCTTGTCAGGGAAGGAATATGACGCGCTAAAGGCGACGACTCAAGCCTCGGAAATCCTTAGTTTGAGTGAAAATTGGGACCGGAATATGTCCCGACTTTTCGATGCACTCCCGGCGATGCAAGGAAAAGGTCTTCCTGCGCACGACGGTTTGTACGTCATAAAAGACAAAAAGCGCCACGACTTTCTTCTTGCAAGCAAATTGCCCGAACCGTCGAGCAATTACGAAGTTCACTACTTTATCGTCAGCAAAGAAAATTTGAGGTCGGTGAGGCAGTGGCAAGACTTCGCCGGGCCGGATAAACGTCCAACAACTGTGGCGTCCTTCCGCTTGTGGTGGAATACCTTACATCGGGGCGTCAGTATCCCAGTAGCTGATATTGGCGGACCAGACTCCTCTGAAGGATGTCGGACGATATTGCTAGAAGGACCGGGAGTTCCACCCCGTGCTAGACCCAAGGCCACTGACCCAACAAATTGCTCCGTGGAAATGGAATTGGGAATCCCTCACGATGACAGTGGGTTGGACAGTATCGATTGCTACGACTTTGATGGCGAGAAAGGTACAGCCGATTGTAACGTTTTCGCTCATCGTCTTGACCTACACAAGACCGAGTTCGCTTTTGGTATTGTTGGCTTTGATTCGTACATCGATGAAACGATTATGAAACTTCTATATGGAGACTGGGGAATCGGAGTCTTTAAGACAGCCTTTCCTGACCTCGCCAAGGCCACATCTCCAGATTTAGAATACGTTGACTTAAAGTCCTTGGTCGACAGATTGAGTGAAGGCTCCAAGGGTGACCAAGTAATCGAAGCTTTCGGGCTAAAAATCGCAGCCACCGATGTGACCCGATGGGGCCTTCTTGTCTTGCTCGCGGCGCAGTTCTACTTTTGGCTTCATCTTTACGAACTGACGAGAAGAATCGAACCATCGGACCCCGGATGGAAAGTGGCGTGGATTGGAATCTATCAACCGTGGCTAGCTTTCGTTACGGTAGTCGTTTCCGCGTGCATCTTACCTTTGGTAGCAGCCTCGCTAGCCGCGTACCGTCTTCGTTTAGATGGACACCCGTATTGGCAGCGTTCAATCACAGCATTGGCAACTGGGGTTAGCGCCTGTCTTGCGCTATCTATCGGAAGCAAGCTGTACAAACTCCGCAGTGGAGTGTCAGCAGTGCCCAAAGTTTTTGTGGCCGTAGAACCGACGGAGCCAGCGGTCTAACGGCATCGGCACGGATAAGACATCTGCTGTTTGACTGGCTGCAAGTGGTGGAGTGGGTTCGCAATTCGCCGCGTCCCGTACACGCTCCGCATAAGCGTCGAAGCACCCACCATCATGCCAGTAGTCCGACGTAAGCTCGCTTCATCATCGCCTGCGCCGACGACAGACCAACGCTGCATGAATGTCAAAGCCGCCGCCCGATACCTCGGCACATCTGTGTGGCAGGTGCGCAAATTCTTCCGCGAGGGAGTGCTCAAACCATTCCGAATCGGCAACAAGGACATTGTTGACCGCGCCGACTTGGATGCGTTGATTGAAAGATTGAAGGCGGCTGCTTCCTGAATTTAAGCTGCCCTAAAGAAAAAGCCCGCACAGTGGCGGGCTTTTCAAGGGCATTTGGGAAATGATTCCCGGCCCTCTTTCAATCTCCACCTATTTGTCTTCTGTGCCATCGTTTAGATGGTCATCCTGGTAAGCTGGGGTGGAGTGCTACCTGAACAGATGCGATGACGTACGATTTAGTTGCACTCCCTGCCACGATACAAGCCTACCCAAGTCTATTGCGGTTCCGAACCGAAGTAGATTCCGAGAGTCCCATCTTTCAAAGTGTTATCGGTTCCGCTGCCTACTGGAATGTCTATCGAGCGTAAGGCCCCATAGATAGTTTTGTGGCTCTCGTCCATCTTCCGCCACCTGCCCATGTGAGGCGGGAGCGGGTCCTTCGGTTCCTCGGCAGGGGCACGGGTCGTGATAGCAACTCCCACAATCGGAATCTGCGGTTCCATCCGAAATACCTTGTTCTCTTCTATCTGCCAACCAGCCTCGCTGAATAACAACAAGAATCTCCCAGCGGCAACGCAGGATTTCTCACTCCAACTCGTACACCCAATCCTCACAATGTCCCGAGGAGCCGTCTGCGCGGATAGCGCTTTCAAGAGACCGTTTCGCTTTTCCTCACTAAGTTCGAACATGCCAGCCTTGGGCGGAACGGCATTGTTAATCGTAGGATTGACGATGACTCCGCCGTTGTTGACGATGCTGCCAGAGGTAGTCGTGGTCGTTGATGCGTGCGAATCCTGCTGGTCGCCAGCTAACTTATCCAACAATTGTTCGAGGCACGCGACCTCTCCATGAATTTTAGAATTTAGCGATGTGTTCGGGTCATCCAGAGACCGGAACTTCGCGACCTCTGCCGAGTCAAAATTGGTCTTGAGAAATTGTTCAATCTTCGTGGTCCAAGCCGTCCAGTCAGCCATCACGTCCGGCTCACCTTCCACATGCATGGGCGTACCCACGTAAAGAGGTGCTCTGTCTCTGATTTTTATACCTTCCGTTATCAGGTCGCCGATTTCATTTCTGATTTTCGCTTTGCCGCGACCAACTCTTGCCGTTACCGTCTGACTCGGAGCGCGTTTAACGGTCACATCTAGTTTATCTGTCGTAGGAGGCAAGACTTCTGCTGTTCCGTGTTTTTCTACAGGCGTCTGCTCCGCGTGAAGGAGGGTGCGCAAATCCAAGGGCTTACCGAAGAACACCGACAGAAACAGAGCGGTGGCCGTAGCCATAAACAATACAAGAGAGAACCACGTGAAGGTGAAGGCCGGACCTCGGAATGCGCTCTGCGGTCTCGACGCAGCCTTGGCAAACACTAAGAGTACGGTCATCAGCAGCAGCATCACGACCGTCCCAACAACGGCGACACGAAAATCAATCCTGAAACCACGAACGATGGCGATGACCGAGATGATTCCGCCAATGCCAAGGGCATACCTCACTGCCGGAACAGCTTTGATGGCTTGTTTCAGAACGGACGGCGGCGTTGAGGGATGGTCGGCGGGCATTTGGTGCAGTTTAGCACCGAAAATTCTCGACCAAACGTTGTCAAACATAGCGGCCCTCTTGTTGCGATAACCACGACAGGGTCGAGGGCAATGAATATCGTGGAAGTGCTCCCGAAACACGACAAAGTCTGGAATCTCAAAACGTTTCCCCATCTGAGGTGGTTTGAAGACGCCGTGGCCTCTGTATTCATTCAACTGCTGTCCGAAGTCAAAACGCTGTTTATCGCAGTACGGAATGTATACGGCGTTGGCACTGCCTGAATCGCGTCCGGGAATTTTGAAGGAAGCGCAGTTCGTACGGAACCTACCGCTCTTTTCTACGTAGTCTTCCACACTTTGCAGGACCGCGAAATTCACGACTTGTTTGTCGTTCTTGTCCGCCATCTGAATTATCTTTGCGATATTATACGCCAGTCAAATGAGATACTCGCGAGTTGTGCTACAGCCTGTGGTTCGATGAACTATGCCAAAGTTGAATTCAGCGCCTATTTCTGAAAAGGATTTGGGAGAGTACCTTGCGTCCGAATCAGACTTCGCATTCGAGATGAAGGTCCTATCGCTCCTGCGAAAACTAGAATTTACATGTTCACACGCAGGAACGTATGAAGACCCAATAACCCAAAAAATTCGCCAGTACGACCTTCGCGCTCAGAAAGTTCGCGGAAATTTCAAACTAGTGCTTGCGGTGGAATGCAAGAATCTTCGTCCGAATTTCCCTCTGCTAGTCAGTGCGGTGCCGCGAACAGCAGACGAGGCATTCCATGAAATCATCGTATTCAGGGCTGCTCCAATCAGTGCAATGTTGAACGTAGACCATGTTGACCGAGGGCAATCAAAATATCGGCTTGGGGAGATGGTCGGCAAACGTACGGACCAAGTTGGGCGGGCACATAATTCGGAACTTTTCAGCGACGATGGCGCTACATTCGACAAGATGAGTCAAGCGATAAACAGTTCAAAAGACCTTTTCATCGAAACCGCGTGGGAGTCTACGCATCCGTTCCTCCGCATGGTTGTTCCTGTTTTGGTAGTCCCGGCAGATGTGCTCTGGCAAGTTGATTACAACCACGACGGTAACATCACAAAGCATCCGTATCATGTCGATGAGGCGACGCTTTTCATTGACCATTTGTGGTCAGCACTTGTAGGGATGAACAACCTAAACTATCGGATTTCCCACCTGCATATCGTTACGCTGTCCTATCTGGAAGAAGCTATCGAACTATGGATGGGACCCAAGGGGTTCTTCTCCACGACGAATTAGCGTCATCGCGTGCAACTCGCTTGCTAACGTTCCTTCACTGAGGACATTTACTCGGGTCAAATCCGATGTTGACCCGAGGTACGTCCTGATGGAGCGTAAAGGTTCCGGTCTGTCCGTTCATCACTGTATACCGCCCCGTAATGGAGTGGCCGACCCGAGTTCCGTCGAATCGTATCCGCATATCCGGCGCAGCGAGATTGATGGCGAAGTTCCTGTCATTCACGCTTCCGGTAACAGGTCCAGTGCCTACAAGCGGCAGGGCAACCTGCATGCAGCCTTTAACACCATTTGTGGTTTTGACCAATTGAACGTCAAATGTTGAATCCATATTGGCCGTGATGTTGTGAACGGTGCCGCTATAGTTTCCGACGATGTCAGGAGAAGACTGGGAGAGACAGCCTTTCGTCACAAGCGTGGAGCCAGTCCGAACGTCCCGGAAGTGAACGGCGGGGAGCAAGAAGGTCGAAACCTGATTGCACCAAACGTCCGCAACTGCCGCAGCAAATTCATCCCGGTCAGGGTAAGGCACGGATTCAAAGGCCGCACGATTGATGAATAAATCCAAGCTGCCATCGAATTTTGGGATGAGAACCGTGTCCACGTCGATTCGGTGAAGACCTAGCTCGTAGGTTATTTGATACATCGCATCGCTGTGGCCCAGTGCCTCGGAGTTAGTCATGTTTGTGTAAGGCAAACCGAGGACCGCCGCTATCCACCCCAACACAGCCAGTAGCAGAATAATTCCGATAACACCGCTAGCGTCAGTGCTTCCTTTTTCTCTCATGGTTAAGTGTCGAGCATGTCCCATTCGTCGCCCAGAACCCAGCGCAACGCAGAAAGTTTTCCGTTGAACATCCCCCATCCGAAATCGTCCACGAGAAGATTTTTCTTCCCGTACTTCTTCTCCATCTCTCGCAGTGAACGTTTCACGCTCCGCTTTACATCAGGCTCCCAGTCGGTCATATCAACATCTGCTGGCTTGCGCCCATACCAAATCTTTTCGAAGAACTCGTACTCGGCTTTGCGGATTTGACTTAACGGGCGAATCTTGTGCTTTTCCTTGATAAGGTCGTATCTGTTTAACAAAGACCGACGACCACTCGTGAGGTGTTCAATCTGCGGTAGCTCCCACGTCTTGATGCGAAAACGCGGCTTCCGACCCTGCCTGTACTTCTCCAGATATTCCTTGCCGGGATTTGAGAAATAGCCGGAAGCGATGAAGAGCAGCACGTTGGGAGATTCGGCCTCGGCCCACGCAAGAGCATTCTGTAATTCAGTCGGGGGAACTGCTTTGCTGTAGTGCTTGCAGTCAACGAACCAAGTATCGGAGAAGCGGGAGCCGTCCACATCTTCGCGTTGCTGGTGAGCGACGATGTCTCTGCCACTGTCAGCGGGGCTGCTATCCTTCGGTGTTCCTTTTCGCCAGTCAAGATTGCTAAACCCTGCTCGACGGAGAAGTTCGAAGCAAAACTCTTCAAAACCGATGCTCGTTAAGTTTTTGAAGTTTATTCGCATTCGTTCACACATCTTTCGGGGTTTTGGATTAGGGACAATCGCTAATCTTTCTTCTTCACGTCGTCCCAATTTCTCCAGCCCTCGGGCATATCTATTTCGTAGTGGTTGGGCTGGTCGTATGCGACGAAACCGGTTAACTCGCGAAGTCGATAATTCAATGACTTATTGACCTTCTCCGCATCGTTCTTTTCCTTCGAGGTCCACTCCGATGGATATTGATAGGCGACCACGACGTGGATTCTTGCTTTGCCGTGTGCCGGAATGAACGCTGGGCCATCGAGCTTTGGGTCCTCAGCTTGATAGTGACCGAATTCCTTAGAGAGCGTGTTGCCTTCCGCGAGAACAGCAAAGAGAGTGAAATTGGAAGAATTTAAGTCGTAGTTCCGCTCCGTGGTGTTCTCCACGTCGTACAGGAAAGCCACTTTGTAGCTCGCCTCGCGTGGCCGTGTGTCGAACTCTAATGTGTCAAACGTTGCTTTTAAGGCATCCTTGTTCCACGGCTTGGGGCGATTCGAATACCAGTAAATCACTCCCACGATTACGAACGAACAAATGACGAATCCCGCACCAAATCCTGCGGAGATAAGCACGAGACGTTTCCAAGTTGTCATCGAAGCGCGGTTCCCTTTGGCGCAGCCTATCACGAGATTGATACTTGTCGCATCGTGTGCCTCAAGGGTCCCGCTGGCCGGAAACAATCGCAACGAGGTTTATCACAGCAACAGTCGCCTCGGCACAGAGTGCCGCGTGGCGGAAAGTGGCGGTTCGCTTGTGCTGCAAATCATTGGCAAGGTCGAACGCAGCCTTCGCGTGCCGTCGCGAGGCTTCGTTGCTCGCTCCACCAAGTTCCACCGCGATATACGCCTCTATCATTCGCTTAAAGTCAGTCGGGCTTGTTTTAACACCATCCAATGTCGGATGCCGAGTCGGGTCGAACACCGCTTGTCCAAGTGAAATGAGCGCGTCCCGACAAAGGGTGCCCACTGCTTGGAACTGTTCTTCGGTTGAAGGTGTTTCGAGTCGCTGTCTGATTTCGGTTACGGTGCGGTCAACTCTTGCCCAGCCCGTCGGCTCATCGAACATGCCGGGGGTCGAGGAGCCTTGCTGCAACCGTTCGAGCAACGGGTCGTACAACTCGGACATGAACTGTCTTCTCGACGCATACGTGGGAAGGTCTCCGCTTTTGAATCTTTTATACCAGCCCCACAAATCGAAGAACATGTTCGGGTCTTTGATGCCTTTTGCTTGCAGCATTTTTGTGATTTCGCCACGTCGCTTCTTGTATCCCTCGTTGGCGTCTTGAATGCGCGTCTCTCCTGTCGCAACGGAAATCATCAAGCTCTTTTGCTCTTCGATGGCGGCGACCAACTGGTCTGCTGTTTGGTCCTCCGTTTCGAGGATGCAACCTACCTCCACTATGTCAGTATCTTCCTGCGGGTAAAGTTCTTTGAAAATTTTCAAGAGAGTATCCCGGTCGTAAGGGGAACTCCGAAGAACTTCGTACTCCTTCAAGGGCGCGTGAACTTGAACCGTCGCAACAAACTGGTCAGCGAATGAGCCAACGTTTTGAACATCCAGTTCGAGCCAGCAACGTCTCAGCGTTCTAGCGAGTTCCTTCTCGCCACGGTAATCCAGCAGTTTGATTGCTTTGTCGGACTGGAGTTTTACACCCATAGCTCGAAACATATCACGGAAGTTTCAGGAGCTAGTGTTCAAGCCGCCCATCGTGTAGAAGATACTCAGGAGCCGTCGCATGAATAGAACCTTACTATGCTTAATTGGGCCATCCTTCTTATTCTTCCTTCTCACAACGGGCCGTGGTCAAGCATCTGGTCAAGGGACGAAGGTACATGGCTTCCCTACGGTATCCGGCAGCGGTTGGAAGACCTGCGGTGATTGGAATGATTACGATTCGAACTTCAAACTCGCGTATTTGATGGGACGTGGAGAGGCCACCTCCCAGATTACGCAGGCCCTTAGCAATATTCCGAGTGCCAGCACCGTCAAAGACCTTTTTGAAGCGCCGGAAGGAATTAGACTGGGAGACTATGAAAAGTCACTGGATGCTTTCTGTCAGGATATTCGGAACGTTAGAGTGTCAATAGCAAACGGCATCGGGATTGTCACAGCGGACCTTAAAGGTTGGCCGGGGGCAGATGAAGAGGTGCTTAGGAGATTTCGTTGTATTGGTGCCGCTGGTAACAATGAGGCCAAGATAAACGAATGCTTGGCTGGGAAGTGAAGTGGCGACTGTTCATCCCGCGATGATTTCACAAAAGACCGCTCGATTCCACTCCTCGACTATCCGGCGGACAAAAGTTCCTTAATCAAGGAGACTGCTGACGCAGGTATCCCGCCAAGACCAACTAAAGCCATGCCGAGCACTAGAAAGAATTTTCTTCGAGAGGCTATGCCACGGGCTGCCAAAGCGTAAATAGGACGCTGGACAGTTGGCCAGACCATGCGGTGCAGCAGCAGTACGAATAGCAAAATGAAAAATGTGCATGCTACAACGCCGTCGAGCATGTTGGACGCTGCCAAGGTTGCTAAGAAGGTTCCGTTCGGACTGGAAAATCCCGCGTATTGATTAACAGCTTCAAAAATGCTATCGCTCCGAATCATGTTCGGAACAGCCTTAACGCCCCAAGCTAGTGACACTGGAACGACGACTAATAGACAGGCCAGAGAAACGTTTCCTAGCATGAGACCCAATACCTTGATTCTGCTATTGAGTCCCGAACTTATCCGCAACAGCCAGCGCGTGGTCGCAATAAAAAGTGCGTCCGACACAATTGTGACAACAACAAAAATTAGATAGTAGGCGGCCTCAACAGAATCAGGCGGTCCTATCTCCCACCCCGTGTTTGTCAGACGAGTCTGAAAGGGGATGTTGAACCAATTGACTACATCCATGCCCACGAAGGATACGAATATCAGAATTAGCACGCCGACTAACCAAAGTGCCCTGAATAGCCGCAATTCATACCAGCGCGGTCCAAGAGCGGCTGGCGCAACGCCCATCACTAGCAAAAGTATTACGACAGAACCATAGAGAGAGGTCGGCAGTTCACTTAGCAATCCAGATAGTGCCCGTGCGCAGACGAGACCGAGAGAAGCCAATGAGAAGCAGGCTGAAACTGCGACGGAGCGAAGAGAGAAGAGCCTCTGCCCGAACAGTCGGTCGAACAGACGGCCTGCGAGAGCGGCGACCCCCGCCACAAACGCTGCATGCTTTTTGACCACACGGGATTCCGTGTCGGATAGGACGACCCACCATTCCTCAAGTTTGTTCTGTATAGTCCCCTCTTCTGTTTCGTAAAGTACGACGGACAAAAGAATGAGAAGTGACCCGGAGGCAACGCTTACGATTCGTGCCAACGTGATGAATAAGGGCGTCATGCAAATTAGACTTATGGGTCGGAGCGAATGGCTCTAAGGTCAGATGACATTAGCCTAACACTTTCTGCACACCGAATTGAATGTGCTTGATATTGTCGTTCAACTGGATAGAGCAAGCGTGGCCGGATTTTGTGGTAGAATAAGGATGTATTAAGACGGCAGCAAATTCTTCGCTGCCACCAACCGACACTCGCAAGAGTTCACGGTGGTTCCGCACCAAGCGGGATACGCCCGAAAGGGAAATGATGAAACTCAACGCATACGCAACGAGTGGTACAAGCCCGACTAGCAAGCGCACACGCCCCGACTTCCACCTCTTCTGGGATGTTCCCAGTCCCACCGTTTATCTCCTCACGCCATTCTCGAAAACAGCCTGCGCATGGGTCGGGGAGCACATCCCCGATGATGCAACTTGGTTCGGCTCTTCGATTGTGGTTGAGCATTCCTACGTCCGTGCGCTGGTAGCCCAGATTGAGCGGGATGGGCTGGTCGTGGCCCGTGGATAAACAGAAGGCCAGCGCAAGAATACGTGCACTCTTGGAGCAGCGGATTTGCCGTCTACTCGGTTGCGAGCCGTGTGAACTTCCCCACATGAAAATCGGGTCGATGGCGCACTTCCTATTTCTTCTGGCTGGCGATGCGCAAACGATGCCCGGGTTCGACACTGCGATGGGTGCGTTGCTTCAAGTTCTCGGATTCAATTTGACGTGGGATGTGGAGCCGAAGGAAGAGACGGAGACGCCGACTCCGCAGGTGGTGAACTGATGGAAATGACGCTCGACCAGTGGGGTCTTGCCATCGTTGCAGCAAGCAAGAAAGTGGGGAAGGAAAAGCGGGCCTCGTTTCAAGAACTCTTGCACGCGCTTCGAACGCCCGTTGGTGGACTTGGAAGAGGGAGGAAAGATTGAAGCCGAAGACGGCATTCGAGAGTGGTAACAGCCCGCCCGTTTCAGAAAATGGCGCAACTCTCATGACGGGACGTGGCGTGGAGGACGTGAAGCGCCGAATCATGGAAGCATTCGAGCAGGTTCATCTCGGCCAGCCCGCGCCTGTGAAGACGGAGTTTGAGGAGACTTCCTCTATCTGCCGGGAGACGGGGCAAAAAGCCAAATTCGAAAGGTATTCAAATGCACTGGTAAACTCGGCAATGCACAATCCAGTGGTGCGGCACGTTGACCAGCAGGGCGCGTGGGAAATCTCGGTGCCGACTGAGAGCGCCGAAGAGTTAATCAAGGAGGCGTTGGGCGAATGAGCGAAACGAAGAAGATGGGACCGACAGAGATGCTGGCAGAGGTCGAACGTTTGAAGGCTGCGGGCAGAATGCCGTCACTTGAGGCCGTCCTACAAGCCGTCGCGGAAGTTCGGCAAGAATACCGCCCGAAGATTCTTGCGGCGAGGCGGAAGTCACAGCGAACCGATTATTAAGGTCACCATCTCTGCGATTTCACGACGGCTACAATATGACGCAGAGCGTCCACAACGCGGCTTGCAGCACGCTTTATTCTGCGACTCCATCTGGCGTCTTCGATGGCTTTTAGGCGGGCGGATTCCCCATCGGCTTCGACTTTTAAGCGAGCAGTCTCGCGCTCTTCCGCTAGGCTCTTCTCAAGAGAAGTGAAGGCTTCTCGATAGTGGGCTAGGGTGTAGTTGTTGGGATGCACATCTGTGAATTGCGCCAAGATAGTTTGGAATCTTTCTAAGTACCATTTCTCAATTCGGCCTGCGCTGTCCTTAGGCCAAACTTCACGAGCTTCCTCAGCCCAGATGTGAAACGGGTGTGGTGCTGGCATTGCTTTGCTCCTCGTCCGCACTGCGGATAGATATAGAAAAGGGCGAGCCATCGCTGACCCGCCCCTGTTGGTTAGAATTTAGAAGTTGGTGGCGAATTGGTTCGATGCGTTGGGAGGGGTCGGCTCCAAGTCAACGCCCGTCTGGTCTTGTGGATTGTTTAGGTCGATAGTGACAACCTTCGGGCTTCGGAACGTCCATCCGTTGTACTGGGATATGACCACTTGAGCGCTGCCCGAAGTTTCGGCAATGCCTACGTTTGCGACGGCAAAGCCTGTCCCGCCCGCTGACGTTATCGGAAAGCTGCCATTGTTTACGCTGTTTCGGAAACCGGAAATCACAGGTGAAACGCCAACTGACGACGGGTTCGCACCACTTACTTGAAAATCTGCTAACACTGACATAATTTATTACCTTCATCGGATGTGATATCGGCATCCGATGTTTTACCCTCCCGGTACCCGGGTTTTTGCGAAGCCTTAGAACGTGCTGACTTCGTCAAACTCGTTGAAATGAAAAAGGCGACCCGAAACTTCGAGCCGCCTGTTGAATTCTTAGACTTGCACCGTGTGCGAACACTGGGTGGCTAGGGGCTGGCTGCGCTGGTGGCCGTTGTGGTGACGCGGCGGTGGTCTACAACGACGTGCCGAAACCTCGGCGGTTTCTACCGACGACCATCTGATTTGTGAGTTTGCGACGACGAAGATTGAGGTCGAGAAGAGCCTTGGTGGTGCTGGCCTTCATCATGTGTTCGTCAGCGTCGATGGGCAATTGCCAGTCTGCCAAGACTTCTACTGGCTCCGGTGGCGGCGGTGGAGCGGGCGCTGTCTTCGGTGCTGCCCACGTTAGGACGTTGGCGCGTTTCAGGTTTGCCACGGCAGCAGTCACGCCTGCGGCTGACCAGTAGCCTTTCACATGTTCGTCCAGCCATTGCTGTACTGCTGCGGCGTTGGCTGGCGTACGTTCTAGCCCCTGCTCTACGGCAAACTGTTCAAGACGAGCCTTGCCGTTCGCTTCGTGCACATCGCGCTGGATAGCGGAAATCCCCACCATAGACTCGACGGATTCGGCTGGTTCTTTCGGTGCCTGCGGTGCTGGCGCGAACCGCGCGTGCATACTCGTCGTTATCATGTTATTCCCTGAATGACGCGCCTGACCCGAATGAGTCACGACGAGTCTCTGACGAGCTAGCAGGCGGCATAACATCCTCACGGGTTCGACCAGTTTCGCGGAGTTGATAACGCTTCTGAATCGCTGCGGCCAAAGACTTGACATGCTCTTGGAGATTGCGCTTCTGAGCAATGGCCTCATTCAGCGCCTTGGTCCATTCACCTTGCATCAGCCCTTGGTCAGCATAGTCGATAGATTGACCGCGAGATGTGCTCTTGGTCGGAAGATACGCGGCGATGAGCGACTTTGCTGCTTTAATACTCTCTTCGTCGGCTTTCGCTTGCGCATCGGCTGCTTCGCCAGCGCGTTTCTTCTGCTCGAAGGCATCGCTGCCGACAACTTCCGGGGCAACGGGAATGATGGTGGCTTTGCTGTTGGCCTTGTGCGCTTGCAGCTTTTTCGGTTCAATTTGCCATTCGAGCTTGTCTGTGAACAAGATATCGTTGACGACCTTGTACGCATTCTCCACCGTGAATGCGGCGAGTGCAGTACCGTGGCGTTTCGTCACCTCGTGCACTATGCAGTAACCGTTCGCGTGGGTGTCTTTCAGTTGCGCTCCCATTGCAAGCAACTTTTGACGCAGGCCGATTAGCATCGACGTACCTGCTTGAATTTGTTCTGGTGTAAGTGACATTGTATTTCTCCTGTGACGCGGGTTGCGCGTCGGGCCTTCTTAACCTTCTGCGAGGCGCTGATTGACTGCCTCGGTTGAATAAGTTCTGCACATGCGCTTCAACGAGTACGTGTCGAGCGCCTTCAAGTACACGGCATTCACAGTGACCGTGGCTCCGTTCTCAAACAACTGGCGCGGCAGTGTCGGATAGCCGGGTACGGGGCGGGCGTCCACCACAATCTTCTTGAGTTCGCTGATGGGCGTGGATGCCATACGCTGCTTCGTGCGGATTTCGTGTAGGCGATTTCGGAGCGCGTCGAGCGACCACGACTCCATTCTCTTTTCTTCTGAGCGCAGATTGAACGAATCGAACTTACCGTCGCGTCCACCGTTTTTGGAGGCGAGCAGAGTCAGGATATCCTCCACCAATAATTCTCGGGTGCGCTCCACAGGGCGTTTAGCCAGCGTGCTCATTGCGCCGGGGTTCAAGTCAATGAAACTGCGGAAGGTGTCGAGGGAGGGCGCAACGTCCTCTCCCATGAAATCGCGGCACAACTCCGTTATCAATCGCGTGTTTGACTCGCAACGGATTAAGGTTGGGTACGCAGAGAAAATTTGCTCCAATCCGCGAGCCGATTCCTGTTGGAAATGTGAAGCTTGAATGGCGCGGTCTTGGTCTGCTTGTGTTTTAAATGACATTTGATTCTCCTGTGTTACGGGACGGCGAAGTGATGTTGGCCTCTTGCCGAATAATCTGACTGGTGGTTTGTGTTTGCCCTGCATCTCTCTACGTTGAAATGAATGCCCGGGAGCGAATCTCATGCGGCCTCGGTTCCCCACGTTTCCGCGTGCGGCTTTGCGGGTAAGCCTGCTACCACAGCCACAACTGCATGTCGTGGCTTTCACTGGGGACTCCTGTACAGAGTTGACTGCGCCCTCGACTTCGCTTCCACGTCCTTACAACGCCAGCACAAGAATTTTCGGCCTTGCTGCTCGTACGCTTTCGCGATGCTTAGTGAGACAGACTTCTGTCCCTCAATCGAGTTGCAAGCGCACTTCATAACAATCCATCCGTTTCCCGTGGCTAGTGGACTGGCTGGTACGGTGACTGCGCGGTGGCGGGCCAAGAATTGCTCCAACTGGAAAAGTTTGTGGGAAGGCATCGCCGTTACCAGACCTGTGCGGGCGAAGATGCTGGTCGGGTCTGAGCCTTGGAACTTCTCTGTGTAAATCGGTTCCTTCCAATACTGGCCGAGTAACACGATTTCCATCGCTACCCTGCCGTGCGTCTTCGCGAACTCGAACAGGTCTTGGGAGCCTTCCTCCAACGAGACGTAGTCGGGGTCTTCGGGAGGGAGGTTGGTTCCAGCCAGTACGTCGTTGACCCAATAGACTAGGTCCCGCACCTTCTCTTGCTTTTCCAGCAGAGCGGTCAACTCGGACTCTGGCAACTGAGCGCGGTTGTGCGCCCACAAGGCTTCTTTCGTCTCGATGCCTTCGAATTCTTTCTCTGCGCGTGCGTGGTCTCTCTCGACCTTCTTACGGGCTGCATCCTTAGCGCGACGTGCTGCTGCCATCTCGTCTGTCTCTTTCGCGACCTCTGACGTGCCTTTGATTGCGAGAACTTGTTCCGCGCTCAAGATGGACGTGTGAAAATTTTCTGGCTTCCTCGGACGACCTCGTTTCGGCTTCGGCTTTATTTCTTCCATGACTGCTCCTCGGCGGTTTCAAAGTCCGCGTGTAAATCGGAAAGTTCTACTGAAATCGTGTGGGTTGCTGCGCGTATGCGAGGGACCCTAAAGAGGACCCGTCAATTTTGTCGGTGCGGCCTGCCACTACCCCGGGGGTCCCAAATAGGTCCCATCAGGCGAACAATGTTCGCGTCCAAAAATAAATAGGAGAGCGCCGATTGTGACGCAATACGGGAACCTTCGAAGAAGGGTGCTTGGGGCGGTGTGCACCGGATAGACCCCCGCCCCCCTCGTAACGTCCCTTAGTCAGAAAAATTGTTCAGTTGATAACCGGACGATGGGTACGCGGAAATTTCCGGGTGATGCGGCTCTCCGCTAGTTGCTTGCTCGACCTTCGTTTACAAATCGTTGCGCGAGGTCTTACTTGCGGACCAAAATCTTACGAACGGTTGCGGGATACCACTTGCCGCCGCTGCGAGTCTTGATGCTTTCGGTGTTCAAGGCCGCTGAGATGGTTTCCCAGTTGCCGCCAACAGCGTGCAAATCACGCATCTTGTTCAACACGTCTTGTTCGCCCTCGTGCGTGCCGTACGGCTTGCGCCCTTCACATCGGCCTGTTGCTGACTTCTTTCGTTGGCGAGCGGCACGGAGTTTCAACACGATGTTGGCGCGGTCCAGTTGAGCGAAGACGCCCAACATTTGGCGCATCGCTACGCGGCTCGGGTCGTCGCTGCAAAGGTCAGGCTCAGAAACACTTACCAGTTCAAAACCCTTGCGCTGAAATTCGTTTATCGTGTTCTCTTGGATTGCAACGCTGCGAGCGATGCGGTCCAGTTTTTCAATGATGACCGTGCGCGTGCCGTTGCTGAGTAACGCTACCATCATTTCACCGAAGGCCGGACGGTCTGCGCTCTCGATGGTGCCGCTGACACCGCGCTCCTCGAACCACTGGACAATCTTGAAGCCGTTCTTCTTCGCGTACGCCTCGATGGCCTTGCGCTGGCGAGTTAATCCGTCGCCTTCGACTTGACCTTCGCTGCTGACACGGAGGTAGGCGAACGCCTTCTTGATTTCCGGCTTGGTGGTTTCGGTCGTGGTTTCCATGCCCCAAGCCTACTAAAAGCGCCTCCGGCTGTCAAGCCAATTCTGTAGTATTGGCTATCTCGTTTGCTTACAGCGGCTGCCCTGGGCCCTCCGGGACGCGGGCTAGCCTAGTACCAGTATCCGCCAGAGGTCGTCGCTCCTAGAGGCTGTTAGGCCCCTTCTCGGGCCTATCTTGCTCGATTCATTGACCTTGTTGGCCGGATGGTGCTCGGAAGCGGGTTGGACTGTGTCTCTAGTAACACATAAGCCTATGGTTTTTCATATACTTACGGGAAATCGTCCGAGAGCGACGAAAAATTTCTCCGAAATCGCGTTTTGAAGAAAGTGTGTGACAAAAACGAGCGGCTCTAAGTCAGCCCCAGAGCCAACTTCACCTTCTCGCACTTTGGACACTTCGCTGTCTCCGGTAATACTGCGCCCGCTGGCTCCTGTGAATCGAGGTACGGCGGCGTGAAGTCAATCATGATTTCGCGGATACTCCCGTCTGGCAAGAATCGCGCCAGCACGCGGTTATTTGTGAATGGGTCCCCGTCCACACCACGCGGTGCCTTCAACCTGATTTGAACCGCTGGCGCACCATCCGGCGCGAAAATCACGCGCTCCTCACCCCACTTGATTCCATCCACCAACACCCAAGGCGTGTCGCCCGTGCGGGTAACTCTCCCGCTCGGCCCTGCCAAGGTTGGGTCTAGCCCTCCGTCTTGGCGGCTGACACTGCTCTCTTCGTCTACTCGAATGATGCCGTCGTGCCTCTCATTGATGGCATCGACCTCCGCTGACCAACTCGTGACCTTTCCCATGACTGCTCCTTTGGCCTCGCGGCCTGCGCCTGTTGGCGATTCCGACCTTGTATTTTGCTAAATGTCGTCAGTAGTCCTTCCCTTTCATCTGGCACGGCACAGTTTCAACTGGCACACCCTAAACCCAACCAAAAACCTGCCATCGCAATTCAACTGGCACATTCCCCCTTAAGGGGGGAAATGTGTGCCAATTGAAATTGCTCGTCATCTGGCACACTTTTCAATTTTCATCTGGCACGTGCCAGTTGAGCGTGCCAGTTGAAATCGGAAGCCCTTGAAGGTGACCCTCAGTTGATGCTGACGGTATTGAGTTCGGCCTTCTGAACCCACTTCCCGAATCTGCCTGCGGTTCTGGTAAAGCCGAGTTTCTTCGCCAAGGTGCGGACTTGCCTTACCGAGGTCCCCAGTTCAGCCGCTAAGTTCTCACGGCAGATGGCCGGGTCCTCCGTTACGACCTTCAAGAACGCGCTGTTTTGGACGAAGGATTCAACCCCCGGGTCCACCAACTGGAAGTCGCCCGTCTCATTGATATAGGAGACGATTTGGCCGTCTTCCTTCTTGTACGTGGCAGCAATCCTAAACGGCTCCGGTGGGTTCTTGATGTCGCGAGGCTTCACACAACGGACCTCGATTTCGTTCGGACCCTTCCCGTCCTCGTAAAGGTTTCTGTCGCGACGAAGCCCGTAAACAGAGTCGGCCATTGCTCCGATGTCTCCGGTACCGCGAAGGACGTTTTCAAGTGTCATCTCTTCCTTAGCGGATGACTTGGTGGAGTGTTGAAGAGCAATTACCGCTACAGCGCCGTTGGCGCGTAGAACGGTAATATCGTCAACCAGCTTCTTATTCGCGGCTGCGTCGTTTTCATCACCAGACTCGTTAAAGCGAGGCAGGGTATCAAGCACAACCACAGGCTTCAAGTTCTTCACCGCTTCCAGAAGAATCGGGTCGTCAAGCCTTAACGTCTTGCCTTCCGTAACGGTTCGACAGAGGAAGAGGTTTTCGTCTTCTGGAATTCTGAACGCCTTGCATCGCATCTTGAACGCTCGCGAACTACTTTCAGGAATCAGATAAATGACCGGGATGATGTCTTGCGGCTGATACCTGCCGAGGAATTGTTCACCCGTTGTCAGCGACTTAACCAACGATAGAGCGAACAACGTCTTTCCCTGTCCCGCCAAGCCACCAATCAAGTTCACCCCTTCCGGTAGAAAGCCGTCGATAATCATGCGTACGTCGCCGTCTTCCAATTGAGCCGAGGAGCGGAAGTAATCGCGCCATGTCTGCGGGTCCGCCGTTTGGTTCAACTGGATTGAATTATCTTGTCCCACTGGCTTCTTGCAGATGTTGTGCGCGTGCTTCCTGCACATTTCGAGATAATCGCCGCCATAGTTTTGGCAACGTTTCTCAACGATTTCCACCAGTGTGTCGTAAATCGCCTCCTCTTCCATTCCGAGGTGACGAAGTTTCCCACTGATACGGTTAAGTTCGTTATCGTGATTCCCGCGAGGAATCTTTGGCCCGTTGACGCTGGCATCCACAGGCTCGCGGCTTCCGTCCGGGTGTTCGGCCAAGCGTTTGACGATTTCAACTGGAAGGTCGGCAATTGGAGATTGGTCGATAGGTTCGTAGACTTTACCACTGGGGTGAAGCCCGCGAGGTCCTACGACGTAGCCCCCAGCGCTCTTGATTTCGCCAACGTGCTTCCCAGCGAAGTACATTCGCGCTTGGGGGAGCGTTCCACGATAGTAGAGGTGCTGACCCTTTCCGGTTCGAACCGTCAATGTCTTCGGCAGTCCGAGATTTGGTGGCGGGTCGCCAGCATCGAAGTCGAGAACGGTGAGGGCACTCTTTCCAAGGTCAATGCCGATATTGCAGCGCGGGTCACCGTCCAATCCCCACCACTCTTCGACTTTCGTCTTATCGTTGGTGGAATCGTTCGACCAGTGAGGACAAAAGTTCAAGTGCGGTGTTTTCTTTCCGAACTCAAGCGGGAAAATGTACATCCCCTTGTTCACGCAGACGAGCGCGGTGGACAACAAGTCCGGGTTCTTGTAATCGATGTTCACTTGCCACCGCCCACACCGCTTTCCGCGCCGAGGGGCGCGATGTTGATGGCTTGGTCTTTCTTGCCGAGTGTAATCGGTGGGCCGATTTCAAACTGCACCATGTCGCTCAGTTTCGGGATGTAGTATCGAATCGCGTTCGATTGATGGAAGAACCACTGAGTTCCGTCGTTCTCTCGAATGAAGCCCCAATGTCTCGTGGGGTGAAACATCACAACCGTTCCTTGACGCATATTAAATGCTCCTTTGCCCGATAAGGTCGGGTCACCTCTCTTTCTCGCTGGCGTTCCCGAAGGGTTGCCAGCGTCACTGCCAACTGCCACATCTATTGATTGCCGTTAAACAACTTTTCGTCCTGCTTCGCGAGCAACATACCGAATCTGAAATTCGCCACTCGCAAATCTCGGAACTCTTTCATCATGTGCTTTCGCAGTTCCGGGTCTTTCTCGAACTCGATTATCTTGGAGGCATTCATGTAGGCGTCTTGTTTCGCCCACTTGTTCTCGAAAATCCCCAACGAATGGTCCAACACACACTTCTGCAAATTCTTCGCTACTTCATCCACGACACACCCTGCCTTCGGCCTTTAGCCTGCTGAAAATATCCAGCCGCGTTGTGCCGATTAACTGCCCGGGCGCGAACATGGGTCTTACACTGCTATTGGTTGACTGCGGTTACTGCTGCGGTGCCTGCATCTCTTGTTCGATAACTTCCAGTGTGGCGGGCTGCCCCAACGAGTTCGCAACGTACGCTTGAAAACTCTTCTCGCGCAGCACTTGGACCAGTGCGTCTGCGGTGCGGTAGTCGTAGTGTCGCGCTGCGGACGGAACTCCCACGCAGAGCGGCTGCCATTTGGCGTTGAAGCCAGCCACGAACTGGTCGCCTAGCCTGATTAGAAATCTCTTTTCTTCCATCTTTCTATCTCCGGTGATGTATATGTGCCAAGTTCTTCCAAATTCCGACAAAATCGGATGATTTCCCCGCCCGAATTTCCCGCTATCTTGATGAATTGATTGGAAATAAATTTTTCTGGGGTAGCAGTTTTTTCACCAGAGAATCGCGCATCAAAGCCAATGCCTCTTGGTATATGCGGCGCACCTGCCACTCTTTTACAGACTTCCACGACGGCGCGACCGTGTCGGCAATCTCCTGCCAAGCGTGCTCCCCCATTCCCTTGCTGTATCCGAGGCGCATGTCCACGACACGCCAATAATCCACGGGTGTAGACGGCAATTCGCGGCGGGCTTCGTCCAACGCCTCTTGCAGACGCTGGAAGTTCTTCACATTCCACACAAGATTCAGCCCGGGGAATGTGAGGGCACGGTCATAACACTGCTCCATCCACTCGCGGTCCAACTCGCGCTGCGGCTTGTTGAGGAAGGCCAGTCGCTGGGTCGAAGTCTCAAGGTCCGGCTCTTCCGGGAGGTTCATCTGGCTCTCAGCCAAACTCTGTACGCTTTTGGGGCGGAACATCTTCAACACAGCGCATTTGCCCACCCACCATGCCAAGGCACCCGGCTCTCTCGCGGAAAGAATCCTCTTTTGATTCGCGACCATTGCGAGCACGGCGGTCATCATCACATCTTCTGGAGATGCGCTAGCGACAGGGATGCAGTAGGAGAGTTTGCGTGCAAGGTGCATCAACGCGAGGCCAATTTGCTCCCCGTCGCTACAAATGCCACACACGGGCATGTCGCCCAAGAGAACGCCACCGTGAGAACAGACCGCTTCCGGCACCACAAGAACGGGCGGATTGTGGAGGAGGACCTGATTTGGCGTCGTCAACAGCACAGGCGAGAGGGGCGACGGGTTAGGCTTCACCTCTGCACCGTGCCCGCGTCTCGTGTAAACGAGCGAGCCTCTACGCTTCGCCCTCATGCCGCCGTCACCGCTTCCTTACTGCGTTCAAGGAAGGCGTCCATCTCTTCTTTCAAGATGGTGTAGTGACGACAAAGTTTGAGCGCGGGGAGTTTCTTGGAGCGGATTAAAACTTCAACTGACCACGGGGATAGCCCCATATAGACGGCGGCTTCTCGAATACGAAAGCCACGACGGACTGGCAAAATTTCGGAGAATGATGTTTGCATTTGGGAAACCTTGTAGGCGCAGCGGTGCGCCATTGTTAACTCGGTTTCCCTTTAGAGGGTTTCGCGTCTTAATCGTGCAGGGCTACGACGCTGTTCCTTGCCCTATCCCCGAAACGGTGTCCTGTATACAGCAGGCGTGGGACGCCACACCGTAACGGTTGAGCCAAGTTTCATCCTTGGCGGAAGCGGCTGGTCTTGCTGAGGTTCCCCCTCGTCGTGCGCCCGATGCGGGCAGTACTCACAGCCTTGTGCACTGGAATATCAACCAGTGCACAACAGTCTAACACAACTGCTGTCAGGAGTCAAGAGAAAACCGCATAAACACAGGGGATTTCTGCTGTCAGTTAATAGAAGTTTGTCAGTTAATAGAAGTTTGTCAGTTAATAGAGGGTCGGAGAGGGGCGTGCTACACGTGCTACAGTTTCTGCGGGGAGTTAGGTTTCGAGGAAACGCAGCGTTTATGCGGTGAAACGTAAACTCTTTGTTTTCAGACCCGGATTATGTGCGAACCAACACTTCCCAACATTTCGCAACCTCAAACTGCGGCAATTCGAATCCCGTCTCCCACCCCAATCCTTCGCATGAGTTTCGATCGACAACTTGACATTCTCATGGCTGTGATAGCCACTGTAATCGCATTTGTGGGCTGCATTTTTGGAGGAGTACCCCTCGAGTTCAGCTTGCTTGCCTCCGCATGCGTGTTATTGGCCGGGTTTATCTTTGGACGGCGCGTCGCGGAAATTGTCAGTAGTCCTTTTTAGACTTCGCTATCTCCTCCGCCCTAGACTCGCCTATCAAGTTCGCGTCGTTGGCGCCTAGCGCGAACTCGCGATGAGCGCTGAGCAGCGCTTGCTTCATAGCGCCGTCTTCCACTACAAACGAAATGTTGGTCTCCGACGAGCCCTGGGCGATGGCGATGATGTTCACGTTATCGCGGCCCATCGCTGCGAACGTGCGCCCCGCAACGCCCCGCGTGCCTCGCATATTTTCCCCGACCACCGCCACAATCGCGATTTTAGGATCGACAGTGATGTGCTCCACCACTTCGTGCGACAAATCACCCGCGAACTCCCGTCGCAGCGCTTCCACCGTGCGCTCCGCATCGCCAGCGGAGACGATAAAGCAAATATCGTTCTGCGAGGACGACTGCGAAATCAACAGCACGTTCGCGCGCAATTCCGCCGTAGTCGAAAACGTCCGTCCCACTACGTCCGGCACTCCCACAATCCCCGGCCCTCCCACGCTGATCAGGGCTACGTCGCGAATCGCGGTCAGCGCCTTCACACCGCCGCCAATGCTCCGCCCCTGTTGCGAAATCTTCGTACCCGCACGCTCCGGCGCGAAGCTGTTGCGAATCCATACAGGAATCCCCGCCGGCATCACCGCACGCAGCGTCTTCGGATGCAGTACCTTCGCGCCAAAGTAAGCCAGCTCCGCCGCCTCGCGATAAGAAATTTCAGGGATGACACGCGCGTCCGGCACTAGACGCGGATCCGCAGTCAGTACCCCGTCGACGTCCGTCCAGATAATCACTTCATCCACGCCCAGCGCCGCACCCAAAATTGTCGCCGAATAATCCGACCCGCCACGACCGAGCGTCGTCAGCGTTCCCTCACGCGTCGCGCCAATAAAACCCGTCGCAACCGGCACAGTACCCTCTTCTAGCATCGGCCGCAGGCGTCCTTCGCAACGCTCGCGCGTCTCCGGCATCAGCGGCTCCGCACCACCGTGATACGAATCCGTAAGGATCAGCTCCGTGGCCTCAACAGCCACGCCGCGCACGCCAAGTTCGCTCAACGCCGCGGCAAAGATCGGCGCACAAAGTCGCTCTCCCAAGCTGGAAATGGTGTCCAGAGCACGCGGTGTGAGCTCGCGCAACAGCGCCGTGCCGTCGAAAAGCCGCTTCCCTTCCGCAATCGTTTCATCGATTTGCCGCGCCACTGCGGCTCGTCCGTTTTCGTTTGGCACCAGCGCGTTTAGTGCCGCGTGGTGTTGTTGACGCAGCCCGTCTGTAAGCGCAGTGCCCGCTTGCGCGTCCCCAGCTCCAGCCCGGTTAGCCGCTTCCACTAACCGGTTAGTGACGCCGCTCATAGCCGAGACAACCACCACCACCGCGTTCTCCCGCGCCGCCTCCGCCACAATCTGCGCCGCCCGCGCAATGCACGAAGCATCGCCCACCGACGTCCCGCCAAATTTCATCACCTGCAATTTCGATTTCATTTTTCCGGCCATGAGCGCCTTTTGAACTGCACGTCATCCTGATTCATAAATCCTGACGGCACCCCGTTACTTTCCGCAGAACATCGTCTCGACATCGTACTTCCTGAAGGCAGTATCGGCCGTTAGCAACACCATCGTTTCGCTTCGCGCCTGGGCGATTAGCATGCGGTCGAAGGGGTCGTTGTGATGCCGGGGGAGTTCGCCCGCGTACAGAGCGTGAACGTGAGTGATTTCCAGCGAACGAAGCGCCAGTGCTTGCATACCCGCGGGAACGAATTGTGAAGGAGGCTTCGACAAGGCAAGCGCCCCGAGAGCGAACTTGATCGCAATTTCCCAAGATGTCGCCGGAGATAAATACAGCTCTGTTCCCTTGGAAGATAAAAGAGTGAGGGCTTGTTTGTTGAGCTTTGCTGGCGCGGCAACGCCCCATAGAAACACATGCGAATCCAGCAAATACTTCACGACTTCTTCTTTGACCGTCGGCCCCGCCGGCCTTCAAAGGCCTTCAGGACCTCGTCAGGAAGGGGCGCGTCAAAGTCATCTGGAATCACAACCTGATCGCGGAGCGTTCCAAGCTTGCGCGCGGTCTCTTCCGCCGGGACAGGAACCAGGCGCGCCACCGGCACGCCACGGTTGGCAATGGTGATTTCCTCTCCAGCAGCTACGCGGCGCAGCAGCCGCGAAAATCGTGTCTTCGCCTCATGTACGTTTACTTTGCTCATGCACCCAAGACTAGACTAAGTCTGTAGACTAAGTCAATCACACTCCAGTTCCAACCGTTCGGCAAATTCGCCGACTTTCTATATCATGGGGCCCATGAAAATTCGGTGCCGCGCAGTGCTCTTCGATCTCGACGGCGTCTTAGTCGATTCCACTCCCGCCGTGGCCCGCGTCTGGACCACCTGGGCGAAAAAGCACGGCTTCGT